>RCNI01000002.1_pt1 | contig 234723 bp, 200 predicted proteins | sample 2041151 | NCBI WGS metagenome assembly RCNI01 (sample SAMN09708214, study PRJNA481090) | feces metagenome | isolation source: feces | place: Antarctica: Albino Rookery
TAGTATTCTTCCTCGTTGAAGAAGAAGTCATCTTTGGTTGGATAATCTGGCCAGATGTCTTCGATGGTCTCGTAGATTTCTCCTTCGTCTTCCAGTTCGGTGAGGTTCTCGATCACTTCTTCTGGAGCACCTGAACGATTGGCATAATCAATCAATTCCTCTTTGGATGCTGGCCATGGCGCATCATCCAAGCTGCTTGCAAGCTCTAATGTCCAATACATAATCTTATCGTTTAAAATAATTAATATTCAGTACCTTAATTAGTTTTCTGAAAGGGACGCAAAGATATGTAATTTTTCGAGATTTCGGATAGATAATGGATATATTTTTTCTTTTGTGGCATTAAAGCCAATTTAGAGGGCATTTTGGATGATATTCTGCATTGATTGTTTAAATTTGTATTTGCCGTTATGGCGTTTTGAAATTTAACTGATAGAAAAAAGAGATTATGGCAGATATCGTTGATGAGAAAAATGTGGATGAGATTGCTTACCACGTGAAGGAAATTCTGAGATTGTTGGGAGAGGATCCGGAAAGGGAAGGACTGGTCAAGACTCCGGTAAGGGTGGCCAAGTCGTTGAAGTTCCTGACAAAAGGATATCAGGAGGATGCGGTTCAGATCATCAAGTCTGCGGTCTTTGATGAAGAGTATCAGCAGATGGTGCTGGTGAAGGACATTGAGTTGTATTCCACTTGTGAACATCACATGCTTCCTTTCTTGGGCAAGGCGCATGTCGCCTATATTCCGAATGGAAAGATTACCGGTCTGAGCAAGATCGCCCGGGTGGTGGAGACTTTTGCCAGAAGGCTGCAGGTCCAGGAGCGGCTGACGGTGGAAATACGTGACTGTATTCAGGAGGCCCTGGAACCTCTTGGGGTGGCGGTCGTCATTGAGGCCAGCCATACCTGCATGCAGGTTCGTGGGGTGCAGAAGTCTCATTCCGTTACAACGACGTCCGCATTTTCGGGGGCGTTCCTGACCTCTTCCAAGACAAGAAGCGAATTTTTGAATTTGATCAAGTGATGACGGTTCCGGAAGTTCGGCATTGCTCTTGCAGTGACGAAGAGTTCTGCCCCCAGGACTTCGGGAGGCTTCACAATCGAATTTCTTATTAATTGATATGAATGATGAAAAGGTTTTTTGAATATTTGATGGGCATTGCTGTGGCTGTTTCCCTGCTTGCCTGTTCTCCTCAGGAAAAGGTCAGTATCATCAATCTGAGTACGGAGAATTTGACTTTCCAGTCTCTTTCCGGACAGCAGAAGGTGTTTTCCAGAGGACAGGGTTTTGAATTGGATGCAATTGTGATGGACGGGGAAATCGTGTCTGACAGAATTGACCGCAACGGAGATCTGCTCCTGGATGCCGGATGGATCAATGTATTCACTCCTGGCGCTGCCAGCGGCCAGGTTGCCAAACAGATGATTGTTGCCGTAAGGGGAAACAATACGGGTTCTGACCGGGAGTGTGAGATTTTGGTCCACAATGGCAAAGTCAGAGAAAAAGTGACTGTCATCCAGAAGAAGGAGGCAGTGGAAGAAAAGAAATAAAGGTCCAGATCGGGCCGGTTGATAAAATCAGGAATCATGGATATTCACATTGTTATTATGGCTGGTGGTGTCGGAAGCCGTCTGTGGCCTCTGAGTACCCCTGAACTTCCAAAACAGTTCATTGATCTGCTCGGTGTGGGCAAGACAATGTTACAGATTACGGCAGAACGTTTCAAACCTATCTGCAAGGCAGATCATTTCTGGGTGGTGACTTCTGAAGATTATGTGGAACTGGTCAAGCGGCAGCTTCCTGAGGTGCCTGAATCCCAGATTCTGGCCGAACCGGAGCCTCGCAGTACCGCTCCTTGCATCGCTTATGCCTGCAAGAAAATATCCATGCATTTTCCGGATGCAGTAGTTGTGGTCACTCCGGCAGATGCTATCGTCATCCGTACGGAGAGATTCACTTCTATTATAGAGAAGGCGCTTGACTTTGCTGAGAACTCAGATAATATTGTTACTGTCGGTATCAAACCTACTTGTCCCGCAACAGGATATGGTTATATCTGTGCCGCTTCGATAGAGGAGAACCAGATTGTAAAAGTGTCTTCGTTCAAAGAGAAACCGGATAGAGAGACCGCATCGTCCTATTTGGCTGCCGGCAATTATTTCTGGAATGCTGGTATCTTCGTATGGAACGTCCGTACCATCAATGAGCAAATTGCCCGGTTTGCACCTCAGATCTGTCTGATGATGAACCGGATGGCGGATTTCTTTTATACGGATCAGGAGGCGGAGGCTGTGGAAAAATATTTCCCGCAGTGTGAAAAGATTTCCATTGACTATGCCGTTATGGAAAAGTCAGATGATATCTATGTGATTGCCGGGGATCTTGGTTGGAATGATTTGGGAAGCTGGAGTTCTGTCGGTGACTATATTCCAAGGACAGAACAGACCAATTCTCTGGTGGGGGACAATGTGCGTTTGTTTGATTGTTCGAATTGCATTGTCCACGCTACGGATGCCAAGCAACTTGTCGTTCAGGGATTGGATGGGTATATTGTTGCTGAAAAGGCAGGGAACATCATGATATGCAAGATATCAGAAGAACAAAGGATTAAAGAATTCTCAAAGGGAAAATGACAATATGAAGATTGCAATTGTAGGTACAGGCTATGTAGGATTGGTAAGTGGCACTTGCTTTGCCGAAATGGGGGTAAACGTCACTTGTGTGGATGTGGATCAGCAGAAGATTGACAAATTGGTTCAGGGAACAATACCCATTTATGAACCGCATCTGGATGAGATGGTGATGCGTAACGTGAATGAAGGACGTCTTCATTTCACGACAGATTTGGCTTCCTGTCTGGATAGTGTGGAACTGGTGTTTAGCGCTGTCGGCACCCCTCCGGATGAGGATGGAAGTGCAGACCTCAAATATGTGTTGGAAGTGGCTCGTACTGTCGGTCGGAATATGAAGAAATATGTTCTGTTGGTGACTAAGTCGACGGTGCCGGTGGGGACGGCTGTGAAAGTGAAGGAGGCTATTCAGGAAGAATTGGACAAGCGGGGCGTGGATATTCCTTTTGATGTTGCTTCCAATCCGGAATTTTTGAAGGAAGGCTCTGCCATCCAGGATTTCATGAGTCCGGACCGGGTGATTGTCGGAGTGGATTCTGAACGGGCAAAGGAACTGATGTCCAGATTGTATCGTCCGTTGATGCTGAAAAGTTTCCGTGTTATTTTCACTGATATCGCTTCTGCGGAAATGATCAAGTATGCCGCCAATTCGATGCTGGCTACCCGAATCAGCTTCATGAATGATATTGCCAATCTTTGTGAGATTGTCGGGGCAGATGTCAATATGGTCCGTCAGGGAATAGCGGCGGATACGCGTATTGGCAGCAAGTTTCTGTATCCTGGCTGCGGTTATGGCGGAAGTTGTTTTCCGAAAGATGTCAAGGCCCTGATCCGTACAGCACAGAAGCATGGTTATGAAATGCAGGTCCTCAAGGCAGTCGAATCGGTCAACTATGACCAGAAGCGTCTGTTGTTCAAGAAATTGGAAAAACATTACGGGGGACGGCTGGAAGGCCGTACCATTGCATTGTGGGGGCTTTCATTCAAGCCGGAGACGGATGATATGAGGGAAGCTACTTCTCTGGTGACGATTGATTTGTTGAGGCAGGCAGGTTGCAAGATCCGGGTTTTTGACCCGATTGCGATGGGTGAATGTCGCAGAAGGGTGGGAGATGCTGTCTTCTATGCAGAAAATAAATATGAGGCCGTGGAAGGGGCTGATGCTCTCTTGCTGCTGACCGAGTGGAAGCAGTTCAGATTACCAGACTGGAAAAAAGTCTATAAACTGATGAAAGAACCGCTTGTCATAGATGGTCGTAACATCTATATGCCGGATGAGATGGAAGAAGCCGGTTTCCTATACCAATGTATAGGTAGATAAGCTGCAGACTATATGAAATGAAAAGAATTTCATGTAACTTGTGACAAGTTAAAAAGAAGAAATTATGGTGGAACGAACAAAATATAGGACAGTAGTCATTTCAGATGTTCATCTGGGGGCGCCCCATTCCAAGTTGGAAGAAGTGACTGATTTCTTGAATTCGATAGACTGTGAGCGTCTGATTCTTGCTGGAGACATTATTGACGGCTGGCAGCTCAGCATTTCAGATGATCAGTGGGATGAACGTAAATCTATGTTTTGTCGTGCTGTTTTCAGAATCAGTCAGCGGAATAAGGCGAAAGTGATCTATGTTGCCGGAAATCACGATGATTTTTTGGATGCGATTATTCCGTGTGAGCTGTTTGGAATCAGTATTGTCAGCAAATATATCCTGGAATCAGGAGATAAGAGGTATGTGGTCATTCATGGACATGCGTTTGACAGCATTACAGCCCAGTTCCGCTGGATTTCCAAATTGGGAGATGTCGCTTATAATTTGCTGATTAAGTTCAATAATTGGTGGAACCGCCATCGCCAGGCAGTTGGAAAGGAGACGTATTCATTTTCCAAAGTGATCAAGCAGAAAGTGAAGCAGGCGGTCAATTACATTTCCGGTTTTGAAACGGATTTGTCGGACTATGCCAAATCGGTCGGATGTGACGGTATCATATGTGGTCATATCCATCGGGCAGAAGACAAGATGCTTAAAGGAGGAATCCGTTACTTGAATTCTGGCGATTGGGTAGAGTCCAAGACAGCCTTGCTGGAAGATTTTGAGGGGAATTGGAGTATTTATAGATATCAAAAGTAACAGAGTATGAAAATTCTTTTTCTAATACAAGGTGAGGGAAGGGGACATCTGACACAAGCCATGACCATGGAACGTATGCTTGAAAAACATGGTCATCAGGTGGTCGGTATGTTGGTAGGCCAGAGCAAAAGCCGTAAACCTCCCAAATTCTTCGAGGAGGGGGTTCATGCCAAGGTGGAATATTTCGAGTCTGTCAATTTTGTGGCATCGATAGACCAGAAGCGCCCAAATATGTTCAAGACTATTTTTCGGAATCTGTTCCAGGCATTCAAGTTTTTTGCTCCAGTTCGTATGATTCGGAGAAGAATCAAGCGCTCCAGGGCCGATCTCATTGTGAATTTCTACGAATCTTTGGGCTCTGTGGCTTATCGTTTGACTAACCGGAGCATCCCGATGGTCTGTATTGCCCACCAGTTCCTGTTTCTTCATGAAGATATGGAACTGCCAATTTGGGGGTATGAAGAACATGTGGGGCTGGATATTTTTTCCAAAGCCATATCGCGGGACTGTGCGAGGATACTTGCCCTTTCTTTTCGTAGAATGCCCGATGATCTGGAACATAATATCAAGGTGGTCCCACCGCTTCTGAGACCGGAGCTGCTCGCTTTCCGGGGCAGGGATGGACAGAAGGATTCTCCGGAGTTCCGGCAGGGTGACTACATCTTGGGCTACATGTTGAATACCGGCTTTGCCGAAGAGGTAAGGAAATGGCATCAGGCTCACAAGGAGGTGCCGCTGCATTTCTTCTGGGATGACAAGAATCACGGCAAAGTATATAAGGAGGACGAGACGCTTACCTTCTATTATCTGGATGACAAGGAATTTCTTCGTCAGATGGCTGGTTGTAAGGCGTATGCTTCAACAGCTGGTTTCGAATCCATTTGTGAGGCGATGTATCTTGGCAAGCCTCTGATGATGGTTCCATCGCATATAGAGCAGAAGTGCAATGCTTATGATGCCACCCGTTTCAAGGCGGCAGTTGAGGCAGAGCAGTTCGATCTGTCTGTACTCGAAAGTTTTGCTGACAATGAATTTAAGCCAGATCTTGATTTCCCGGCCTGGGCAAATTCTGCTGAATCTATGATTGTCAGTGAGTTGGAGGAGGTTGCGAGGGCCTACAAGAGACCACAGGATGATATCTGCTGAGGAAAGCGGAAAGAAATTTTTAAAAAATATTTAAAAAAAAGCTGGAAAAGTTTGGAGCGTAAGATATTTTACCTATCTTTGCAATCCCGTTTGGAAATCATCACTGATTAAACCAATAACGGTTATGGAGAGATTCGTTAGCTCAGTTGGTAGAGCACAACACTTTTAATGTTGGGGTCTCGGGTTCGAGCCCCGAACGGATCACTGCCTGCTTCCTTAGCTCAGTTGGTAGAGCACGACACTCTTAATGTTGGGGTCTAGGGTTCGAGCCCCTAAGGGAGCACAAAAAGCCTTTCAGTTTTACTGGGAGGCTTTTTTGTTGTACCTGCTTGAATTATTCGACGAGAACTATTAATTTTGCAAATCAATTCATAGAAATTATTCACTTATGAACGATTTATTTTTCGGTAATGGCATTGCCCATTCCATTATGCTCTTTGCTTTTGTCATAGCAATCGGTCTTTATCTGGGAAGATTCAAGATTAAGGGAATCTCTATCGGCTCAACTTGGATTTTGTTTATCGGTATCTTGATGGGACATCTTGGATTCGAAGTGAATCCTTCCGTCTTGACCTTCATGAAAGAGTTTGGTCTGATCCTGTTTGTATTCTCAATAGGTCTTCAAGTAGGTCCCGGTTTTTTCCAGTCCTTCAAGAAAGGGGGCGTCCTGTTGAATGTTCTGGCAGTCTGTCTTGTCCTGTTGGCGGTCGGAACTGCTTGTGCCATTCATTTTGTTACAGGCGAGTCCTTGCAGACCATGACAGGTGTGATGTCTGGTGCAGTGACCAACACCCCGGGGCTGGGTGCTGCTCAGCAGACGCTTTCTGATTGCATTGTTGCTGCCAACGGTACGGCAAAGGATGCCGTGGACGCTTCTGCTCATCTGGCTTCTGCCTATGCGGTCGCTTATCCTATGGGTGTAATAGGTGTCATCATGCTGATGATCTTCTTCAAGGCCGTCTTCAAGATTGACCTCAAGAAAGAGAAAGCGGTTCTAGATGCTGAATCTGGCAACGCAGATGCTGCAAGACGTGTGCATTGTGAGGTTACCAATCCGGCAGTGTTTGGAAAAACTATCAAGGAAACTGTTGCAGACCTGCATGACAAATTGGTTGTTTCCAGGGTGATGCGTGAGGGAGAAGTGCTGACTGTCGGACCTGATACTGTTCTTCATGAGGGAGACAAGGTTCTGATTGTCACTTCGCAACCTAATCATGATGCCGTCCGTATCATCTTCGGAAAGGAAATTCCAATGCATTTGGTTGATTGGCAACATGTCGGGGAGGAAAATGTGGTGTCCAGGCGTCTTTCCATCACCAAGTCCAAATTGACGGGAAAGAGCTTGAAGTCTTTGAATATCCGTGCGGTATATGGGGTCAATGTGACCCGTGTGCTCAGAGCTGGTGTAGAATTGGTGGCAGGTCCGAATCTGATTCTCAAGATGGGAGATTCTATCCAGGTGGTCGGAGAGTCCAAGAATATCGATGCATTGGCAGAACTGGTCGGAAACAAGCCTGAAAGCCTGAGTCATCCTAACCTGGTTCCAATTTTCTTGGGAATTGTAGCCGGTATTATTTTCGGTTCCATTCCAATGATGATTCCGGGTATTCCTCATGCCATCAAATTGGGTCTGGCCGGTGGTCCGCTTATTATTGCTATTCTTTTAGGTTATTTCGGACCGAAGTGGAAGATCACCACTTACACTACTTTGAGCGCCAATTTGATGGTGCGTGAAATCGGCATTTCTTTCTTCATGGCAGCTGTCGGTTTGGGGGCTGGCACTAATTTCATCAGTTCTATCCTCAATGGCGGTTATTGGTGGATTCTGTATGGTGCCCTTATTACTTTGATTCCGGTTTCCATCATATTCCTGCTCGCAAGATTGGTTTTCCATCTGAATTTTTATCAGATATGTGGTTTGGTGGCTGGTGCCACTACCAATCCTCCAGTGCTTGCTTTCGCGCAGAATGCGTATGGTACTGACTACACATCTGTCAATTATGCTACCGTTTATCCGTTATCTATGTTCATGCGTGTGTTGGTAGCTCAATTGCTGATTTTGCTCTCGCTGTAAGATGGAACTTTATTATCCATCAGATGTCGCGCCGATTTTGCCTTTTTCCGCAATGGAAGGATTTGTCTCTGGGCCTGTCGCTTGTGAGATGGTCCCCATTGTGGAAGCAAATGGCAATGTGATAGGGCAAGCCAGTAGAGAATTTGTCCATGGGGGGTCTAAACTTCTTCATCCGGTCGTCCATTTGCATGTCCTTAATAGAATAGGGGAAATTTATCTTCAGAAACGATCCATGAAAAAGGAACTTCTGCCTGGCTATTGGGATACAGCTGTCGGAGGCCATGTCGTTTACGGAGAATGTATCAAAGAAGCGTTGATTCGGGAGGCGTATGAAGAATTGCATTTGTATGATTTCAATCCTTATTTCATAGATTCATATGTGTTTGAAAGTGATACAGAACGTGAATTGGTCAATGTATTTGCCTGTATCGGAAATTTTCATCTCGAGCCAGACCAGGATGAAGTGGAGGAAGGAAGATTTTGGAATTCTCGAGAAATTGAAGAAAGTTTTGAAAAATCAGTTATAACACCTAACTTTGAACTTGAGTTTTTGCGGATTCATAAGAATTTGGAAGCTCTACTTTAAAGTTACATTTATGACTGAAACAATAATCAAATCTGAAAAAATGCTGAGAAGTACATCTTCTTTGCGTGAATTGGCATCTGAAATCAAGACAGATTTCTTTCTTGTTAACATTTCTCCTTTCGATTGCGAACTTGGCGAATTGGCCTATGAACGTTTCTTGGAGGTGGCAGAATATACATCTGCGGATATGGTGTATGCAGACCACTATGATCTTATCGCAGAAAAAGACGGGGAAAAATTGTGTAAGCATCCTCTGATTGATTGTCAGGCAGGAGCTTTGAGGGATGATTTTGATTTTGGAAAAGTGTTGCTTTTCCGTACATCTTCTTTCAAGAAGGCTGTTGCCGCAATGGATGTTGACTATGAATTTGGTGCATTGTATGATCTTCGTCTGAGAATAGGCAAGATTGTCCATATTGCTGAATTCCTATATACTATCAAAGAGACGGATCTTCGTAAATCTGGTGAAAAGCAATTCGATTATGTCAATCCCCGTAACCGTGAGGTTCAGATTGAGATGGAGCAGATTTGTACTGCCTATCTTAAACGAATTGGTGCATTTGTTGGCCCGGAATTTAAACCTGTGGATCGTGAAGCCATCAAATTCGATGTGCAGGCTTCCGTTGTCATTCCTGTCTTGAACAGGGTGAAGACTGTTGGAGACGCCATCAAGAGCGCACTTTCCCAAAAGGCAGATTTCAATTTTAATGTAATTGTCATTGATAACCATTCAACAGATGGTACTGCAGAATTGATAGACAAATTGGCAGCGGAAGACAGCAGGTTGATTCATATCATTCCTGTCCGTCATGATCTTGGAATTGGTGGTTGTTGGAACGTGGCGGTACATGATTCCCGCTGTGGTGAATATGCTGTCCAGCTTGATAGTGATGATGTGTATTCAGGACCAGAAACCCTTCAGAAAATTGTGGATGTATTCAAGGAAGAGAAGTCAGGTATGGTCATCGGCTCTTACAGCATGACTGATTTCAACATGAATCCGCTTCCTCCGGGATTGATTGACCACAAGGAATGGACAGATGACAACGGAAAGAACAATGCCCTTCGTATCAATGGTCTGGGCGCTCCTCGAGCGTTTTATGTTCCACTTCTCAGAAAAATCAATTTTCCTAATGTCAGTTATGGTGAAGACTATGCTGTCGGTTTGAGAATCTGCAGGGAATACCGTATTTCACGTATCTACGAATCACTTTATTGCTGTCGTCGTTGGGAGGGGAATTCCGATGCGGCGCTAAGTATTGAAAAAGTTAACGCCAATAACTACTATAAGGATAAGATCCGTACTTATGAGTTGGAGGCCAGATTGAAAAAATAATGAATCAAGGCATTTTAGACAAATTTTTCAGCGATCAATTGTCTGTATGGCCTTTAGCTGCTGCAAACTTCAGGTCTTTGAAGTCAGTCGAAACAAGAAAATTGAATGTCAATGGACTTGAAGTTTGCCTTCAGCATAATCCAGAGAGAATCAAATCAACTTCCGCCAAGGTGGACAAAGCGTCCATCAAGGCTCGGAAGTGTTTTCTTTGTAGTGCCAACAGACCATCAGAGCAGTTCTCGCTCAAATTTGAAGGTCGCAAGGATAGGAAATATGATATTCTGGTCAATCCTTATCCTATTTTTCCTCAGCATTTGGTAATTGCATCTACACAACATCAGAATCAGTCTATCTGGCACAAGTTGGGTGATCTGGCAGATCTGGCGCATCATTATACTGATTTTACGTTCTTCTATAATGGGCCCCGTTGTGGAGCATCTGCTCCAGATCATCTCCATTTTCAGGGATGTCCAAGACACATCATGCCGTTGGAGAATGAAATTGACCAACTGCTTTCAAGAATTGCAGAGGTTCATCAAGATACGGGCGTTCCAGATGGTCCTGAAATGACGGATATTCCGTCTGATATTCAGAAAGAAATTGATTTCGTGACTTCTGTGCAAGAAGCGCAATTGTATCATTATAAGCACTTTACACGTGGTGTATTCGCGATGAGGGCAAGGACTTCCAAGTCTTTGGCCAAATTGTTCTATCGTCTGCTCGACTGTGCTCCGATTCCAGAAGGGGAGACCGAACCGATGTTCAACCTGCTCATATGGTATGCACCGATGGCGGAGAATTCCACCCGTCCATCTGGCTGCACTCATGGAATGGCCGATTTTGAGTACAGGGCGATTGTCCTCTGCAGAGGCGCCCACCGTCCTCATCACTTCAATCTGGAAGGAGAGGGCCATCTCGGTTTGAGTCCAGGTTGTGCGGATATGGCAGGACTGTTCATTGTTCCAGCTACGGACGATTATGAAAAATTGAATGAAAAACTTCTTGGAGAGGTGCTCTCTGAGGTGTCTGTCTCTGAAAAAGTGGAGTCTGACATTTTGTGGAGATTGACCCGTACACAGGAGACGATACAGGTTGGCATTTTGTCTGCAGATGAAATCTGTTTTGAAATCCTTTCAGATGGTGCCGGAAAACAGAAAGTCAGCTACCAGGAAGGGAAAATTGCTTATAATGGAGCCTTGTACGATGAATTGAGTTTCGATTCCATTACACCGTCCACTCTTTTTGCGGAGCCGACTTTTGTTTTGTATGGTGTCGTAATTGGTGTAGATTTCCATTGGCAGAGGAAGGTGGACCAGAAATTTGCCGGGTCCCTCAAATTTATCATTGAGAATGGAAAGGTGGTCGCTGTGAATGTGATTGGCGTGGAAGACTATCTGTTGAGTGTCATTTCATCAGAAATGAAAGCATCCGCACCTCTTGAGTTCTTGAAAGTCCACTCTGTGATTTCCCGTTCCTGGGTAATGTCACAGATTTCGCATAGGATGTCTCCGAGGTCTCGCGAGAATGTACCAGAAGTGAAGGATGTGCCGACTTTGGTCACTCGCCTTGAGGATGAACTGCATCCTGTCGGAATGGATGCGGACTGTCCTGAGATCATCAGATGGTTTGACCATGATGACCACAAGAAATTTGATGTTTGTGCTGATGACCATTGCCAGAGATATCAGGGACTGACCATGGTGGTAGGAGAGAATGTCAAGAAAGCGATTGATCAGACATGGGGAGAAGTCTTGACGTATAAAGATGAAATCTGCGATGCCCGTTTCTACAAATCTTGTGGAGGCAGGACAGAAAAATTCTCTTCTTGTTGGGAAGACAAGGACTATGACTATCTTCCGTCACTTCCAGATACACCAGAACATAATCCAGAAGGAAAGGTATTCTGTGATACACAGGACAAGCGGATTCTTTCTCAAGTATTGAATGACTATGATCTGGAAACGGTCGATTTCTACAATTGGAAGGAAGAATATACTAGAGAACAACTGTCTGAACTGATTAGCCGTCGTTCAGGTATAGAGATCGGTACCCTTCAGTCTTTGGAACCGATATTGAGAGGTCCTTCTGGGCGTATCATCAAATTGAAGGTTGTCGGAGACAAGAAGTCTTTCATTATAGGCAAGGAACTGATGGTAAGGAGAATCTTGTCTGAGAGTCATCTCAAGAGTTCAAATTTTGATGTCAAGGTGAATGGGGACCAGTTCATTCTTGAAGGATATGGCTGGGGGCATGGTGTTGGACTTTGTCAGATCGGCGCTGCTGTGATGGTGGATGAAGGATATACATACAATCAGGTTCTCCAACATTACTATCCTGGTTCTGTCGTTGAAAGAAAATTTAAATTGAAATAAAAAAAGAATGAATAACATTAAAACTAGAAATCCATGGTGGTGGATACCTACTTTGTATTTTGCCGAGGGTATCCCGTATTTTATCGTCAACAATATTTCTGTCATGATGTTCACTAAAATGGGTGTGCCGAATGGAGAGATGGCGATGTTTACCAGTCTGCTTTATCTTCCGTGGAGTTTGAAACCGCTGTGGAGTCCATTTGTGGATATCATCAAGACAAAACGTTGGTGGATTGTCACCATGCAGGTTCTGATGTCCATTGCTTTTGTGTTGTTGACTTTGTCTATTCCGCATCCTGATGCCGCTACTATTGCGGCTTCGGAAACTCCGATCAGCATGTTCACCATCACTCTGCTTCTGTTCATCATTACAGCATTTGCCTCTGCTACTCATGATATCGCTGCGGATGGTTTCTATATGTTGGCGCTTCCTACTGACCAGCAGTCTCTGTTCGTCGGTATCCGCAGCACTTTCTACAGACTTTCATCCATTTTCGGACAGGGTGTCCTCGTGTTCATCGCAGGTCTGCTTGAGACCAAGACTGGAGATATCCCTGAAGCCTGGACGATTACCATGCTGATTACCGCAGTAATGTTCTCACTGATCACGTTGTGGCATACTTTCTTTATTCCGAAACCGGCTTCAGACCAGTCTAAGATAGATGAGCATGCAGCCCACAAGGCCAGTGCCATCATGAAGGAATTTGGACGCACTTTCGTGACTTTCTTCAAGAAGCCGGGAGTCTGGATTGCCATCGCTTTCATGCTACTTTATCGTTTGCCGGAGGCATTCTTGTTGAAGATGGTGAATCCTTTCCTGGTTGCATCGATTGACGCCGGAGGTCTGGGGCTTCCAACAGAGGAAGTGGGTATTGTATATGGAACTATAGGAGTCTTCTTCCTGACAGTCGGTGGTATTCTCGGAGGTGTTGCCGCTTCTAAATGGGGATTGAAGAAGAGTTTGTGGCCGATGGCCGCCTGTATGACCCTTCCATGTCTGACCTTTGTCTATCTGGCCATCGCACAGCCGTCCAACCTCATTGCCATCAGTAGTGCAGTGGCTGTAGAGCAGTTTGGTTATGGCTTTGGATTTACAGCATATATGTTGTATATGATGTACTTCTCAGAGGGAGAGTTCAAGACTGCACACTATGCAATTTGTACTGCGTTCATGGCTTTGAGTATGATGATTCCGGGAATGTTCGCCGGTTATATCCAGGAAATGCTGGGGTACACCAATTTCTTCTGGATGGTAATGGTCTGTTGTTTTGCAACCGTTCTGATGACATTCATCGCCAAGAGAACAGTGGATGCCGAATACGGTAGAAAAGAATCATAAAATAAACTGAAACGAAAATGAAAAGATATATTGCTATTGTTGCCGCTGCCTTGATTCCATTTATGGCGATGGCACAGAAACAAGTTGTCAAGACAGGCATCGAGGTACTGGAGTCCCGTGATTTTTCCATTTTGAAAGGAAAGAATGTCGGTCTGGTGACCAACCCGAGTGGCGTGGATTTCCAGCTGCGTTCCACAATTGATATCCTTCACAATGCGGAAGGTGTGAACCTGGTGGCCCTTTACGGCCCGGAGCACGGTGTCAGGGGCGATGCTTATGCTGGAGATGCTGTGGCTGATTCCAAGGATCCTGCAACAGGAGTTCCTGTGTTCTCCATCTATGGCAAGAATCGCGAGCCGTCTCCGGAAATGCTCAAGGGCGTGGACGTGATGGTATACGATATCCAGGATGTCGGCAGCCGTTCTTACACCTTCATCAGCACCCTCGGTCTGGTGATGCGTGCTTGTGCCAAACAGGGCATTGAAGTGGTGGTCCTCGACAGACCGAATCCACTCGGTGGCCTGAAAGTTGAGGGAAACGTAGTTGAACCAGGATATTATTCATTCGTCAGCGAGTTCAAGATTCCTTATATCTATGGATTGACAGTCGGTGAATTGGCCATTCTGGTCAATGAAGAAGGACTCAATCTCGGAGAAAAAGGAACCGAAGAGCATTTGAAGTGCAAATTGACAGTGATTCCGATGGATGGATGGAAAAGAGATATGACTTATGCGGAGACCGGGCTGCCTTGGGTTTTGCCTTCTCCAAACATTCCAAGTTCGGAGACCGCCATCTGCTATTCATCTTCCGGTATTTGTGGAGAATTGAACAATTATTTGAACATCGGTGTCGGATATACTCTTCCATTTTCCACATTTGCAGCTGAATGGGTCGATGCAGACGCATTGAGAGCCAGACTGGAAAGTTATCAGCTTCCAGGAATCGCATTCAGAACCATCCACTACAAACCTCTTTTCGGTGGCCAGAAAGGCAAGATGCTCCATGGCGTTCAGTACTTCTACACTGACTATGAAGCAGCTGAGGTGACGCTGACCCAGTTCTATGTGATGCAGGCTGCTTACGAACTTTGGCCTGACAAGAATCCGTTTGAACTGTCCAAGGGCAGATTCGGAATGATGGATAAAGTCTGTGGTTCAAATTATATTAGAGAGACTTTCTCCAGGAGATTGAAAGTGGAAGACATCATTGACTATTGGAACAAGGATGTCGAAAGCTTCAAGAAGCTCTCCAAGAGGTATTATTTGTATAGATAAAAATTGAAAGGTCATGAAGAATTTTTTGAAAACATTATGTGCCGCTGCAATGATGGTTTCATTGTGCGCATTGCCGAACTCCCTGTATGCCCAGGTTCGTAGAACGACTACCACGAATTCAGAGAATTCTTCCAAAGAAAAGTCAACCCAAGTTCGTCGGACCGGAACCCGGAACCGGGAGCAGGTCCGCAGGACGGGTTCAGACAACAACCGCCGTACTGTCAGTTCTTCCCAGAGCAGCCAGGTCCGTCGTACAGGTTCGTCCTCTACTGACCGGGAGCAGATCCGCAGGACGGGTTCAGACAGCAACCGCCGTACTGTCAGCTCTTCCCAGAGCAGCCAGGACAGACGCCCAAGTGGACATGCCGTTCGTCCCAGTTCTGATTCCAGAGATGGAAGAGTTGTCCGTTCAAATACGAATGTGACCGGCGGGAATGGTCTGGGACACTATGATAGTAATCGGAAGCCAACTGGCGGATATTGCCGTGGAGATGATTTCTTCATTCGGGATAGCCGTTTGGGTGACGATTACTATGATTACCGGATCCGGGAACACAATCTGTATCGCATCCCTCCCTATCAGAGGAATTTCATGAAACATGAACGGATTTCCAATTTCTATGGACCGGATGAACATTATTTTGGATGGAGGGTTTCTTCTCTGCCGCCAAGATGTGCTCGTGTTTCCTATTACGGAGTGGAATACTATACTTGTGGAAATGTATATTACCGTCGTTTTCACGAACATTATGTAGTCAGCCGTCCTCCAGTTGGGATTACAATAGAGGCGAGAGTGGGGCGCAAGAATTTCTTGTCAGTCCGTTTCTCCTATTTCCCAAGCCAGTATAGAAGCTATCGAGGATTCGATGACTACAGTCGTTACATTGACAGGCAGAACCGGATCATTGCTGAGAACAATGCTTTGATTGCTGCACAGAACCGGATGATAGCGTTGAATACATCTTCGGCCAGGTCTTCCTATAAGGTGGCAAATGCCTTGGGATTGGTCCAAAGTTATGCGTATGCTGATAGAGAATATTTCTATCAAGATGGAGTCTTTTATATAATTAATGAAAGAGGCCGTTATCAGGTGATAGTCCCTCCTGCCGGTGCACTGGTTGAAAGGTTACCTGAAGATTATGATGTGATTGTCCTGAATGGCAGGGAATATTACAGAGTGGATGATACCGTCTATCGTACGGTTCTGGTTTACGGTGTCCCTCAGCTGGAAGTGTTGGGACAGATGTATGGCAATATGGCCCGGAAGCATAATCGTTTTTATAGGGATTATGATGATGACTGGGATGACGATTGGGATGTTGGCGACTGGGATTAGATGATCTTGAAGATTCTTTCAAGCGCCTGGATATCGCCAGACGAAATAAGTTGGATGTCGGGATTCTTCGGAGTTCCGACATTGCTTTTTCCCTCCAGGACAGCCTCTTCCGTATCGGGGAGCAGTCCTTCCTTGATCATGACTTTGACCAGTTGCCGGGCGACTGCTGGGGCAGGGTCGATGATTCGGATGTCGGGTCCGGTGATTTTTTGGATGGTTTCCCTCAGAAACGGATAATGGGTGCAACCAAGCACGATGTTGTCTGCTCCGGCATCCATAAGTGGCAGGAGGCTGGCACGGACGGTCGCTTCTGCTTCGGGACCGGTCAGATTGCCGTTCTCGACAAGTTCGACCCAACCTTTTCCGATGCTTTCCACAATTCTGATGTTGTCTTCGTATTTCTCTTTGTTCAGCAGATATTTTGCACCGCTGAGGGTGCCGGCGGTGGCGAGGACGCCAATGACTCCTGTGTTGGTGGCGAGGGCGGCAGGCTTGACGGCAGGTTCCATTCCAATGAATTTGTTGGAATAATCTTTCCTCAAACTGGCGATGGAGGCTCCCGTCGCCGTATTGCACGCGATCACGATGATGTCCGCTCCTTTCCCAAGCAGGAAATCTGTAATTTCATGACTTCTCCTGCAGACGAAGTCGGACTCTTTTTCTCCATAAGGGCAGTTCGCGTTGTCTGAGTAGTAGATATATTTCTGGTCAGGAAGAAGTTTGACGATTTCTCTATAGACGGAAAGACCGCCTGATCCTGAGTCAAATATGCCGATTGTTGCCATTTTCAGAATGTTTAGATTAGTCATTTGCCGTATGGCGTATGGTAATTCAAATTTACTATTTCTAAATGAAAAACTGTAGATATATCATGTTTTTTCTTATTTTTGTAACTTATATTAAAATGGAGAGCAAATGATAACAAACGATCAGATCAAGGCTCTGCATCAGCGTATGGAAACGCTGGGGAGGTGTCTTTGACATTGAGTCCAAGAGAACTCAAGTAATTGAAATTCAGGGAAAGACAGAAGCTCCTGACTTTTGGGGTGACCCGAAATCGGCAGAAGTCGTATTGAAAAAATTGAATGCTGTCAAGGCATGGACCGTCGGCTATGACGAAGCGCTGACGGCAGTGGACGATTTGGATGTGCTCTATGAGTTCGCCAAAGAAAGTCTGTCTGGAGCCGATGAATTGGAAGAGACGGCAGAAACGAAGGAGTTGGACAAGATGCACCAACTGGCTGTTTCCAAGGTGGAAACTTTGGAACTCAAGAATATGCTGGGTGGCGAGGGCGACAATCTCGGTGCCATTCTGACAATCAATTCCGGTGCCGGCGGAACGGAAGCCAATGACTGGTCTGCCATGCTCATGAGAATGTATCTCCGTTGGGGAGAGCGCAATGGCATGAAGGTCACAGTTACGGATTTGCTGGAAGGGGATGAGGCTGGAATCAAGTCTGCGACTATCCAGTTTGAAGGGGATTATGCCTATGGCTATCTGAAAGCGGAGAATGGTGTCCATCGTCTGGTCCGCATTTCCCCATTCAATGCGCAGGGAAAACGTCAGACCACTTTCTCGTCCGTGTTCATCTATCCTCTGGTGGATGATACCATCAACATTGAAATCAATCCTTCTGATCTGGAGTGGGATACTTTCCGTTCCGGAGGTCATGGTGGACAGAATGTCAACAAGGTGGAGACGGGGGTGCGTGTAAGGCATATTCCGACGGGTATCATCGTGGAGAATACGGAGACCCGCTCCCAACAGGACAATAGACAGAATGCCTTGAGAAACCTCAAATCTCGTCTGTATGACATTGAGTTGAAGAAGCGTCAGGAGAAGCAGGCTGAACTGGAAGGCCAGAAGAAAAAGATTGAATGGGGATCGCAGATTAGAAGTTATGTGCTCCATCCTTATAAAATGGTAAAGGACTTGAGGACTGGCTATGAAACTTCCGATACACAGGGGGTTCTGGACGGAGACCTCAATGAATTCATGAAAGTATATCTCATGCAGGAAGGCAGCGGGAGTACGACAGTGGAAGAATAATGACTAATTAAAAATATTGTAGTATGGAATTCAAATATGCACCAATGTTCCAACTCGGTGAAGATACGACCGAGTATTACCGATTGACTGCAGATCATGTCAGTGTCGGTGATTTTGAGGGACATCCTATCTTGAAGGTTGATCAGGAAGGTTTGACCATGATGGCCAATGCCGCATTCAGAGATGTGAACTTCTTGCTTCGTCCGGAGCATAATCAGCAGGTCGCCAAGATTCTTTCCGATCCGGAGGCGTCAGATAATGACAAGTATGTCGCACTGATGTTCTTGCGCAATGCGGAGGTGGCAGCCAAAGGCAAACTCCCATTCTGCCAGGATACAGGTACTGCCATCATCCATGGTGAGAAAGGCCAGCAGGTGTGGACCGGTTTTGAGGATGAAGAGGCTTTGTCAAAGGGTGTATTCAAGACTTATACAGAAGAGAATCTGCGTTACAGCCAGAATGCTCCTCTTACCATGTACAAGGAAGTGAACACCAGATGCAATCTTCCTGCTCAGATTGATATCGAGGCCTGTGAAGGTATGGAATATCGTTTCCTCTGCGTTGTGAAGGGCGGTGGTTCTGCCAACAAGAGTTATCTCTATCAGATGACCAAGGCTGTCCTCAATCCTGACACGCTGGTACCATTCCTTGTAGAGAAGATGAAGACTCTGGGTACAGCGGCTTGTCCTCCTTATCATATTGCATTCGTCATCGGTGGTACTTCTGCCGAGAAGAATCTGCTTACCGTCAAGTTGGCTTCTACTCATTACTATGACAGTCTGCCAACTACCGGTGATGAGACTGGTAGAGCATTCAGGGATGTGGAACTGGAGAAGCAGGTACTTGAAGAGGCTCACAAGATTGGTTTGGGCGCACAGTTCGGCGGCAAATATTTCGCTCATGACATCCGCATCATCCGTCTTCCTCGTCATGGCGCAAGCTGCCCGATTGGTTTGGGTGTCAGCTGTTCAGCAGACCGTAACATCAAGGCCAAAATCAACAGGGACGGTATTTGGATTGAGAAACTGGACGATAACCCAGGAAGACTTATTCCAGAGGAACTCCGCAATGCCGGCGAGAACGGTGGTGTGAAGATTGATTTGGACCAGCCAATGTCTGAGGTTTTGAAGGAATTGACGAAATATCCAGTTTCCACTCGTTTGAGCCTGAACGGAACTATCATCGTGGCTCGTGACATCGCTCACGCCAAATTGAAGGAGCGTCTGGATGCCGGCGAGGAATTGCCAGAGTATTTCAAGAACCATCCTGTATTTTACGCAGGCCCAGCCAAGACTCCAGAAGGAATGGCTTGCGGTTCTATGGGACCGACTACTGCTCAACGTATGGACCCTTATGTCGATTTGTTCCAGTCACATGGCGGTTCCATGGTTATGATTGCCAAGGGTAACCGTACTCAGACAGTGACCGATTCCTGCAAGAAACATGGTGGTTTCTATCTTGGTTCCATCGGCGGTCCGGCTGCAGTGCTTTCTTACCAGGGCATCAAGTCTATCGAGTGCGTGGAGTATCCTGAACTCGGCATGGAGGCAATCTGGAAGATCAAAGTGGAGGATTTCCCTGCCTTTATTCTCGTAGATGACAAGGGCAACGATTTCTTCAAGGGATTGGGTCTGTAGTTTTTTAATTGGGAAGCCATTTCCTGAAGGAAAAGATGAAATATATAATTCAAAGGACAGGTGAATCATTGCACCTGTCCTTTAATTTTATATATTTACATTTCGATACCATAATAAATTAGAAGAATGATGCGGAAATTAATAACCATTGCTATGATGCTAGGCATGGTAGCAAATCATTTGGATGCTCGGGAAATTACAGGAAGTGTCAAAGTCGGCAGACGGGGAATACCGGCTGTCCTGGTTACGGACGGAACTTCTTTTGTCCAGACAGACCGGAAGGGCAAATTTGTCATGGAAGTGGAAGATCAGGCCAAGTTTGTCAGCATTGTCCTGCCGGCAGGCTATATGGCAGACTATTCCAGTGGCGTTCCGGAATTCTATCAGTTCCTCTCCGAGAAGGACGTCTATGATTTCAAGCTCCAGAAATTTGGAAACAAGGGACAGAAGCGTTGTCATATTCTGGCTGTCGCAGACCCTCAGACCCAGACGGAAGAGAATTTCCAGGAATTTTGTGGGGCTCCTCTGGAGGCTTTGGTCAAATCTTCCAGGGAACTGGCAGAAGATGCACCTACCATCGGTATCACTTTGGGTGATATCTGCTGGGATGAGGTTTCCCACCTGCCCCGTTACAAGGAGGAGTTGAAAAAGACAGGGATTCCTTATTTTGCCGTGATAGGAAATCATGATTTCAATCAAGAGAAACATGGTATGGCTGCGGCAGCTGACTACGAGGCCAATTACGGGCCAGTGAACTGGGCGGCCTGGATGGGAGACCGTTTCATGATTGCTTTGAATAATATCATGTACAAGACAGGTCGTGGATATGATGTCGGCTATTATGAAGAGACTTTAGACTGGTTAGGGCAGTTGTTGTCCTATATTCCGAAAGATACGAAGCTGATTATCTTCCAACATTCTCCGCTCAATTTGTGGAGAGACAACAAATGGGCTATCAATAGTGATCGTCTTTTGAAGATGTTGGAGGGAAGAACAGTGGATTTCATTACAGGGCACCGTCATTATCAAAACCAGCTTTCTTATGGAGATAAGATCAAGGATCACAATATCACCAGCTATTGCGGCACCTTTTGGAAATCGCCACGCAGTGCAGATGGCACTCCGAGAGGATTTGAGATATTCACTTTGGAGAAAGGCCGGCTTTCCTGGTACTATCAGCCTGCCGGATATCCTGCGGATTACCAGATGGACGTCTGCAATCTTGGAGAGGCGGCCGTCAACAAGGATTGTGTCGTGGCCAATATCTGGGATGCGGACGAGAACTGGAAAATCACCTGGTACGAGGACGGTGAGTTCATGGGAGAGATGGAACCGACCATGGATGCGACTCCTGTCACCTATGAGGAAGTGATCAAGGGATTCGGGGTCAAGAGTCTCAGTGAGGTGCACTGGGCCTACCATCCAGCCCCGCTCATGCATTTCTACAAAGCCCGTCCATCAGAGGATGCGAAGGTCGTGCGGCTGAGGGTGGAGAATCCTTTCGGCAAAGTCTGGGAAAAGGAAATGGTGCTGAAGCGACAAGAGAAATGAAAAAAGAGACTGGTTCGAAAGAATCAGTCTCTTTTTGTGTGCGGGCGAAGGGAGTCGAACCCATACGCCGTGAGGCACTAGATCCTAAGTCTAGCTTGTCTACCAATTTCAACACGCCCGCTTAAGGACCTTTCGGAAGGTTCATAACAAAACCCATCACCAAATGAACTTTTGGAAGCTGCTCATTTTGTATCCGAAAGGAATGCAAAGATAGGTATTTTTTGATCAAGTGCAAATTTTCATGTGATTTTCTATCCTTTCATCAATTCGATGCAGCACCATTTTTCGTTACGTGCCAGTTCTCCACCATTGATGCAATCACGTTGTATTTCGTGTAGTCCATTTTTTTCGGCCTCTTTCAGAAGGTCAATTGCGTCACTTTCATAGAAACCGCTGATTAGCAGCAGTCCGCCTTTTTTCAGGGATCGTGCATAGGTTCTCATGTCTACCATGATGATATTGCGGTGGATGTTTGCGAGAATGATGTCGTATTTCCCAAGTTGTAGCAGTGAGGCATCTCCACAATAGGTTTCCACTTTTCTGCTGACTCTGTTTTTTATCATGTTGCCGAAGGCTGAATGGGCGGCGACCGCATCAATATCGATGGCCCAAACGTGTTCTGCCCCCATCTTTGCAGCCAGAACAGCTAATATTCCAGTGCCGCAACCCATGTCCAAAACCTGATGATTTCGGATGGCTTGCTCATTTCTCAGCATTGCTTTGAGCATCATGGTAGTGGTCTGGTGATGTCCGGTACCAAAAGCCATCCCCGGATTTAAGGTAATATTGAAGCGGGTGTGTGTCAGGTTTTTGTGCTTTTCTGTCTTGACGGTGACTGATTTATCAATGATGATGGGTTCAATTTGGTCTTCCCAGTCCTTGTTCCAGTTGGTTGGAGGCACCAGGGTAGTGGTGTAGGTCGTCGGGAACTGGAGTCCGCTCAGGACGACTTTCAATGCCATGGCGTCGAAGTCTTCTCTCTGAATATAGGCTTTCAGACAATTATCTTCAATCTGGAACATATCATAAGGAAGGTCTGAGAGTTCTGCCTCGACAATTTCAGCGTTTTCTTCACTGAATGGTTTCATCTGGATGGTGATTTCAAGGTAGTCTTTGCTGTTCATGTTTTTGGGGAATTGTCGTTATTTTTTTTCTTCTTTTGAGGCTTCATGGCTTTTTTCTGCTGTCTTTTCTACCTCGGAAGTTATTTTTTCCACATCTTCCTGCAGTTCCTGCTCAATGATTGCACCTTCCATTTCAATTTGTTCTTCAATGGTCAGGTCATCTGTTTCTTCTTCGAGATTCAAGCCGATTCCCTTCTTCACGTTTTCCATATTTTGGCTGGCTTCTTGCGTTTGCTTGATAGCCAAATCAACACCACGGTTGAAGATGTCATGGATGGAGTTGACCAGATTGATCTGGATTGTATTGAGTTCTTTTGTGAAGACGGGAACTTTCACATTTTTGTATTTGGCTTTGCCTATTTTGAATTTCCAGTCGTCAAAGTTGCCTTTCAAGTTAATGCCGAATCGGAAAGGAAGAGGCGATTTCAGTACGGAAATATGGTATTTGAAGTTTTGGTCGAATTGCTGTATTCCACTGGCAGCAAATTGGTAGCGGTCAATCTTCATGACAAACGGGAAAATCTGCAGTTCGTCATTCTTGATGAGTCCTTCCACAGACATGTCATCAATAATTCCCGTTTTCTTATTCTTGAACATTAATATCTTGGCTAATTTTTTCAGTGGCCCTATGTTATCTAAAGAGAGATCCTTCCCTTTGATTCTCATGACTCCATTGATGGAGTTGGTCTTTAGGTTCATGCTGGTATCCAAATCGCTGACGGCCGCCAGCTCACAATCTAGAATGCCTTTGAAAGATTTGAGCATTGGCATAAGGCTGTCAACAGCAGGAAAGAGAGTGATGACTTTGTCTGCGGTAATGCTGGCCATGTTCAGTTCAAATCCTGCTTTAAGATTATCTTTGTTCTCGGATGAATAGAAACCTTCAAAATAGATGTCTCCCATATTGGAAGTGGCCACCGTATTGGTGATCTGAAGGCATTTGTTCCGAAGGGCAATGTCTGAAGAAGCCCAATTGGTTTCTAAATCTGAATATTTTATTTCATTGGCACTGAGATTGATTTGAGCGTTGATGTTGGCCGGAACCATTATGGCAAAGTTCCCGGAAGTGGAGGTGTCTGCTGTGTCGGCAGCTATCTGGTCCAGTGTCTTTTTTTCTGAAAGGGAATCATCGATCACCATCTGGATGTCATCATTGCTGACGGCTTCTTGTTTTTTGGCCACATTGGCGCTGAAGTCGCTTCCTGCTTCCATGGCAGAAAGCAATTCATTCATATCTATCAGATTGGAGTTGACACCAAGGTTCATGAATATAGTGCCATTGTCTGCGATGGCTTGTTTGATGCCAGAAATGTTTCCTTGTGCATTTAGATCGGATTTTCCGGAATGGATGGTTAAGTTGTCCAGCCTAATTTCATCATTGTTGAAATGGCCGGACAGTTTTTCGATATGGTTCAGGAGAGGAAAATATGGAGTCAGGACAAATCCGTTCTTGAGATGGAGAGATCCCGATATTTTCCAGTTCTGCATATATTCTGCCAGCAACTTGTCCAGTTCGACTGGCTCCTGGCGGGAAATGTCTATGTGCGTGGAATCTGTTTCCGCCTCCTGGATCGGTGTCTGCACATTCTCCATTACGGCAGTGGCATTGAAATCCAGATGGGACAGACCAATTCTACCTTGTCCTTGTCGGAGGACTATTTTCTCATTCTGGCTATTCGCTGATAGGATCGGGGCTGTTTTCTCTCCATTCTTCCTGCTGGAAAGTTTCAGTGTGTTTTTCGAATTGATCAGAGCTGCGATAGCATTGTCTGACGTGACGGCAACCAGTGAAGAGGCACTGGCTTGAGCAATGATCGGATGATATTCTTTGCCGAACTCATCAGAATGGATGGAAGCTGCATTCTGTGCAATTACAGACAAGTCTTTTCCACGGATAATCTGGTTTTCTCCATATTGGGCATAGATACTGTCAATTTCAGCATAGAGCGCCTGGATCTCGTTGCCAAGGGTTATTTTCTGGTCCAGTTTCTCGTCGGTCGGTTTCAGACTGAGACGGGTATTCTGCAGATAGCCCTGCAACTGCATTGGTGCATAGTTGAAATGGACGGAATCACATTTTATGTGACCGGAAATGTCGGCCCCTGCAAAATTGTAGAAATCCATGTCAGAGAGGAAGAGCATGCCGTCCACAGCCGCATCCAGGTTGCCTCTGGCCTGGATGCCCAGACTGTCCGGAATGAAAGAGAGCAGCGTGTCCAGGGAGGTCCGGCATTGGGCATCAATACTGATGAGAGGGTCTTTGCTCAGGACATCTTCGACACTGGCAGAGCCACCCAAATAGATTCCGGCAAGGTCCGCTTTCAGATTCTCTATCGCGACACTGAGATTGCCATAGTCGTCTGTTTCTGCCTCTATGGTGGTCTGGAGCACACCCTTCTTGTCCAGTCCTTCGTACTCTATGTTGGAACGAGGAACTGTAAATTCAAATAGAAGCGGTGGCAGAATCTTCTTGGTTGGGATATAGAAGCCGTCGCAGAGGGCTGTCAGCGAAATTTGAGCATCTGTCTTCATTTTCAGCAGATTTGGAAGGATGCTTTCCCCTAGCCAGGTGACAATCTCGTCCACTTTGCAGTCCGATATCTGCAATTCTGCCCTTATATAGGTGCTGTCTTCGTGCATGCTTACTTCTCCTTCTCCCACCAGGCTGATAGGAGCAATGCCCATTTCCATATTCTGGAAAGCGATAGCGGTCAGATTCTTTTCCGGGAAAGAGAAATCCATGTTGAGGGAAATCGGCACCTCAATCTCTCCCATCTTCTTCAGACGGGCATAGAGGTTGCCTTCGGTCTCGATCCGATAACGATCCTCCTTCTGGTCCAGATCCATCTTGCTGATGCTGAACTGGGTCTGGTCTTCTGCAAGACGAGCATGAGCCATCAGATCCTTGAGATGGAAATTCAGCACGGACTCTTTCTCCATCTCAGTACAGAATTTGCCGTCGAAGACGGCTTCAGACAAGGAAAAAGAAGCGAACAGACTGTCTTTCGGCATCGTCAGTACAATTTCTGGCCGGCCTTTGAGTGCGATTTTCTTGACGACGATCGGAGGAAGGGTGGAAGTGCTGTCTTCTTCTGTTTCAGACCCCGACAGGGGCAGGATGTCCAGATTGGAACGGAGAGAATCGTAGCAGTGCAGGTGAATCCGTGCCCGGTCCAGGCTGGCTTCCCGCAGGATGTACCGGCCTCTGATGGCCTCGATGTAATTGACTGAAAGAGACAGGTGGTTGAAAGAAGCCAGCGTGTCGACTTCATTTCCCCGGCCAGATTCTCGCAATGCGTTCCGGGGACCCTTTCGGTCATATCGCTTAAATTTGTCATGAGGATAGGTAAGGCTGAAATCCTCCATGCTCAAATTCATGTATGGGAAATTTTTGAAAAGAGAAATTCGAAAATCTTTCAGATTGATGTCACCATCTACGTATTCTGAAGCGATGCTGACAATCATCTCTTTCATTTTTTGTGTGTTCAGAAACACTTGAAGACCAATCAATATGGTCAAAATCAGTCCAGTAAGGCCCAGCAGGACAATTCCTGTAATTTTACCTGCATTTTTACGCATGTCGTCATAGTTACCAATACACTAACAAATATAACCAAATTATAAAACGGAAGGATTGCTTTATGTACAATATATTTTGAAATTTGGATTTTATTTTCAGTTGTCACGCAGAACAAAGGGAGGGTATCTTATAAAAAAAGCCAGGCAATCGGAATTGTCTGGCTTGGCATATTGTGTTTGCAATATTATTCATCTTCAAGCTGAAGCTGCTGAACGTAGATCGCTTTCTGCATCTGCTCTCTTTTCTTCACAGATGGTTTAACGAAGTTCTTTCTGGCGCGAAGCTCACGGATAGCACCGGTCTTCTCGAATTTTCTCTTGAATCTCTTGAGAGCTCTTTCGATATTCTCGCCTTCTTTGATAGGAACTATAATCATCTTAATACCACCTCCTTTTATTACAGACTGCAAATATAGTCAAATCCTTCTAAAGTGACAAAATTTTTTCGGATTTTCTTATTTGATCAGCTGCAGGAATTCTTGCATTCCTTTGGTGGCGACATTGTGGATGAAGTGGATGCGGCTGTCCTTGACCAGCAGTTCCTTGTTGTCGATGATGTAGATCGGGGTGTCCCGGCGTGCATATCGGTAGAGGGCGGCGGCAGGGTAGACCTGGAGAGAGGTGCCGACGATCAGCATGATGTCCGCCTTTTCTGTTATGTCGATGGCTTTTTCGATCATAGGTACGGCTTCTCCGAACCAGACGATGTGAGGGCGGAGCTGGTTGCCGTTCGGCGCCATGTCTCCCAGCTGGATTTCATCGTAGCCGATGTCAAAGACTTCCTGCTCGGAGAAATCGATGTCGTATCTGCCGTTTTCAGGACGGACCTTGGTCAATTCTCCGTGGAGATGGATGATCCGGGTGCTGCCTGCCCGTTCGTGGAGGTTGTCAATGTTCTGGGTGATGACGGTGACGTCATAGTCTTTCTCCATTTCCGCAATGGCAATATGGGCGGCATTCGGCTTGGCCTGGGCGAGCTTCTTTCTCTGCATGTTGTAGAAGTCGAGTACCAGCTGGCGGTTCCGCTCCCAGCCTTCTATGGAAGCGACGTCATTGACATCGTACTGGTCCCATAGTCCGCCATTGTCTCTGAATGTGCTGATTCCGCTTTCTGCGCTGACCCCAGCACCAGTCAATATTGCTATTTTCTTTTTCATTTTATTTCATGTTGAAAAAATGTTTTCGAATCCAATACTCGAAGAGGGAATCTTGAAAAGAAGGAATGTCGTTTTCATCAAAAGTGATGATCTCTTTTTTCATCAAGGCATCTTTGACCCTCTTGACATTGGCAGAGGAATTGAGATGGTATTCCTGGATGACATTGGAGGCACTGAATTGCGTGATGCCGTCCAGAATGGCTTTCAGCAGGTTGAGCTGGTGCGTCGTCAGGTTGTTGACCGTCGCCTTGAATCTGGGCTCGTGGATGGCCAGCATATGTTGTAGAGATTCAATCAAGATTGGCTCCATGATGTAGCCTTTGGATAGAGAGTCACAGATGGAAATGAAATGATTGATATAGTACAGGTTGTTCTTGAAGAGGGCGCATATGCCAGCCAGCAGTTCCCGTTCAATCACTTTGCCACTGGTCAGGAAGCCTTTCACGATATACTCGATGATTTCTTTATCGTGGATTTCGTTCAGGTTCATGTTCTCGACTTGCCGGTAGAACAATCTCCTCCGATGGAAAATGTCGTTCATCGCATTGACCATGGAGCCTGTGAAAATGAAAGAGCAGCCAGGAAGAGGAGATTTTATCATTTGCCCGATTACCTTGTCAAAAATCTTGAGCAGATGAAAGGCATCTTCTGTGAAGTCTATGTTCTGGAATTCGTCAATGATCATGATTAGATGTTGCTCCTTGTCTTTCGCGAGTCTGTGCGGGAGGGAAAGCATCATTTCCATATCGTCGTAGTCCAGATTCGAATTGGTAGATACGATCAGGTCGTTTTCGGAATATTCTTTTGGCTCAAAGACAAAATGCGTGTCTGGAAGATAAGTCGAGATAATGCTTGAGAATTCTTCTGGTGTGGAAGCAAACGCCCGGATAGTGGAAGATCCGAATTTCGTGAGGAATGTGTCGGTGTGACGAACATTTAGCATGGAAAAATCGCAGACAGCGAACTGCTGTCCGTTAATTTTCATGTTGAACAGGGTCTGATGGATTAGCGATCGCTTTCCGCTTTGAGGAGGAGCATATATCGTGACATGTTTGCCTTGCGATAAGATATTCTCCAGCGCCAGGCAGTCTTCTTTTCTTCCAATGAAATTCTTGCCAGTTACATATTTGTCGTAAACGAAAGGAGCGTCCATATTAAAACAATCTTGTTACTCTTGCAATGTAAAAAATTTATTTCACATTATCTCTTCTTGTCGTAAATATCTTTGATGACTAGTCCGGATAAAGTGAAGCCGAAGATGGCCGTGATGTGGGCAAGGGAACCGTTGGTGACCGCTTTGTTGATTTTCAGACTGTCTTCAGGCTGAATCGGCTCGGTTAGCTGTAGAATCTCTTCTTCGGATTCTCCGTCACAGAGATTCTGTAGGACTTCTTCATCATAAACACACAGGAATTTGTGAGCCGGATAAGTGTGATTGCGTTTAAATTTTTTTCGTAGCGCAGCCCCTAATGGGCAACCACGGACATTCCAGAATTCGGCTACCTGAATTTTTGTTGGGTCCACTTTGAGGGCGGCTCCCATGGAAGAAAAGAATTTGGCTTGGGTTTCGCAGGCTCTCAGAATAAGGGTAGCCTTGTCTTTGAGACTGTCTACAGCATCAATGATGTAATCGTAGCTGTCCAGTTCAAACTCTTTGTAATTTTCCTCTGTAAAGAGTTTTCGGAGTGTCCTGATCTCGGTCTCTGGGTTGATTTCTAGCAAATGCGCTTTCAGGGCCTCGGTTTTGACTTGTCCGATCGTGCGGGTGGTTGCCATCAGTTGGCGATTGATATTGGTTTCGGAGATTCTGTCAAAATCTACCAAGGTAAGATGTCCTATACCAGATCTGATAAGTCCTTCCGCACACCAGCTGCCTACCCCGCCGACTCCGAAAAGGATGACTTTAGTGTCTTCAAGCATCTTCATCCGCTCGTTTCCCATAATCCGGCGGGTCCGATTGAAAATATTGGGGAATTCGTTCATTCCTGTCATTTCTTTTTGTTCATGATGATTTTGCTGATAAGTCCCATGCTTAACAGTAAGGTAATAAAAAGGCAGAACTTTCCAATGATGTCACCATTCTTGACGAAAAAGGTAAGCTGGTCGTTGAGGTGGAGGGTGCCTCTAAGGCAGGCCGGCTGCCACCAGCCGGTACGGGCAGTAATCTGTCCTTTTTGATTGATGATGGCAGAAATGCCTGTGTTGGCACTTCGTGCAATGTCTCTTCTTGTCTCGATGGCTCTCAGAGAGGAATAGGAGAGATGTTGCCGATATCCAGGAGTGTCTCCCCACCACGCATCGTTGGTGATGACCACCAGGGCTTGGGCTCCTTTTTTTATATAGCCGGTACAATATTCTCCATAGACAGATTCATAGCATATGGCAGAGCCAATTGGAATGTTTTTTCTGATTTGACCTCCTGGACCATATTCGATGCAATGGAGATTGGAGATCTCTTTCTGTCCGACACATCTTCCCATGACACCACCGAGAAGATTGTCTATTTTCGCAAAAAAGGCTGGATAGGGGGTAAGTTCCGCACCGACGACCAGTTTGCTCTTGTGGAAGATTTCATTTCTTCCTGTCGCATCCATGATGAGGGCGGAGTTATGAGATTCGTACCAAAGGTGGTCATTGATTTTTCTGGCTGTGTGGGAGGGAGCGGCGCTTCCTGGAATGTATTCATAAGAGGACGCTCCGAATACTAGGTTTACATTGGGATAGTCTGACAGAAACTGTTTGAACTGGTTGAAAGTATATCCGCCTTCGATGTGGTTGGTAGATACGTCATTTGTGAAAGTCTCAGGGGCAACGGCCAGTAGAGCTCTTTGCCGGGCAGCGCTGTCTGTGAGTCGATCGGCTAGATTTTCTTTCATTTGTCTGATCAGAATGGCGTTCTGCTGGCTCTGGTTCAGGGCTTCAAATTTATTGTAAGGGTCTATGTTCGGCTGGAAGATGGCTACGTCCAGTGGCTCAGTGGTTTCTTCATAAGTGTGGTACCGGTATTCTGAAAAGAGGATCGGACCCATGAAGAGGAGTACTGCCAGGGTGATGCCGTAGGCCTTGGCACGGTTGTTCCAGGTCTTCCACTTGCCGGAAGAGAGCACGGACAGGAAACCGAAGATGGTCAGGTTGCAGGCCCAGATCCAGAGTGAACCGCCCAGGCTGCCGGTGTATTCGTACCACTGGACCAGAGAGACATCTTTCGCGAAGGCGTTGCCGAGGGTGAGCCATGGCCAGGACATCTGGGTGTTCAGATAGAATCTTTCCCATCCGATCCAAAGCACGGCCAGGAAAATGTAGGGAACCGTTCCCGTATAATGCTTCTTGCTCAGACGGAACAGTCCGAACAGGAGGGACATCTGGAAGGAATTGTACAGGATGGCGAAGACGGCTCCTCCTGCGGTTGCATTCCATACCCAGAAGGTGGTGATGGCATTCCAGAGGACAAAGGCGGAGAAATGCCAGATCCATACTTTTTTCTGGTGGTGTTCACTGGCTATCTTGTCCATCCAGAGCAAGGGCACCAGACCGGTCAGTGCCAGCAGGCTGGTACCGGGGACAAGGAAAGGAAGGGACATCATGGCGGCGAATCCGGCAGCCAGAAGCCACATTTGTAGTCTATAGGATTTCATATCACAAAGATATGAAATTTTACTATCTTTGTATTTTGTCAATAAAGGATAATTCAATGCTGCTTGACTTGATAAAGGGCTTTCTGATTGGAATTTGTGCATCGGCTCCTTTGGGTCCGATTGCCATCTTCGTGATTCAGAAGTCTTTGAGTGAGGGACATAAGGCAGGTTTCCTGACGGGGTTGGGAGCCTGTCTGGTAGATACGGTCTTTTCGATCGTTGCTATTTTCGCATTAGCTTATGTACAGAAATTTCTGGATGAAAATACCATTATGATTCTTCTGGTTGGAGGATTGGTCGTGGCTTGTATGGGAGGGGCGATGACATTCGGCGATCCGTTCCGGAAAATGACACCGGACAATTCAAGAACCTATTCCATTCGTGATTTCTTGAAAGCAGTTGTAATGGGGGTTTCCAATCCAGGAGCCATTCTGGTCATTTTTGCATTGTTTGCCTTCTTCGGCATTGAGTTTGAACACCACGATTTTCGGATTGCTCCAATGATTCTGTCAGTGAGCGCAGGAGCGGCATTCTATTGGTTTCTCTTTTCTGGCTTGTTCAGTCATATTCGGAAGAATTTCAAACTCAATACAATTCTTTGGATCAACCGTATTGCCGGAATCATTGTTCTTATTATCGGGTTGTCTTTGGTTGCGGAAGGTGTAATTAAATTGATATTTCTAAAATAGTATAAGATGAGTCTTAAAAGTTTTTTTGACCATTGGTTTGTCAAGAATCTGTTGATTGCGATAGTATTGTTCTTGGTTGCATTCGGCGCCATGAATTTGTTGCTTGGGGTAGTGACCCAGCATAATAAAGAGCTGGAAGTGCCTGATTTTACAAATATGTCCGTTTCGGAAGCTTCTGCATTGGCTCAGGCTTCTGGAATGAGGATTGATGTTGTGGATTCCGTCTATGTGAGAAGAATGGGAAGGGGGTTGGTCTGCAGACAAAATCCGAAAGAGGGGAGCCATGTCAAGAAGGGGCGTCGTATTTTGCTCACAATCAATTCTGTGGTTCCCAAAAAGGTACAGATGCCAAATCTGGTAGGATGCTCTATGCGTCAGGCCAAGGCTGAATTGGCATCCCGCGGACTCTTGTTGGGGAAGCTGGAATATGTAGATGACATGGCAACTAACAATGTCATCCAGCAGTTGTATAGAGGTAGTGCTGTGCGGCCTGGAAGACATATTGTCAGCGGAGCATCAATTGATTTGGTGGTCGGTCTGAACAGGGATGACAACCAGACGTATGTGCCAGATGTAGTTGGCATGAAATATATGAGGGCGCTGGATGTCATTCATGAGAATTCCTTGAATGCTGGAAGGGTGACTTTCAGCAAGAATGTCAAGGATTATGGAGATTCATTGGATGCCGTTGTCACCAGCCAGACTCCGGGAAGCGGTGAGGAACCGGTTCTGATGGGTTCAGCCATCTCCATTCGTCTGGAAAAGAAGTAGAACTGTCATAAATTTGAAGTTTCACAATATGCAGGAAACAAAAATGGAAACCGGGGAGTTTGATCTGGAAGAAATGCACCTTGGTAATGGCGTGATTGTAGAAAAGGGAGTGGAAGGAGCCTCTGAGGATGATGAGCAGGGAATGTTTGAGCATTTCAGACTCAATGTGGATGCCGGTCAGGCACCTTTCCGTATTGACAAATACATGGCGTGTCATCTGGAAGACACTTCCAGACATCGTGTCCAGGTGGCCATCAAGAATGGCTACGTGCTCCTGAATGACAAATTGGCCAAGGCCAATTCCATTGTCCGTCCTGGCGATGTTGTCCGCTTTGTCATGCCTTATCAGAGGCGTGGTTTCGAGGTGCTGCCTGAAGACATCCCGTTGGATATCGTTTATGAGGATGACGATTTGATGGTGGTCAACAAGCCGGCTGGAATGGTTGTCCACCCAGGTCATGGACATTTTCAGGGAACACTTGTCAATGCGTTGGCTCATCATCTCGGAATTTCTCAGGGGCCAGATGCGAAGGATGAGAGAATGGGAGTTCTGGTACATCGTATTGATATGGATACGTCCGGTTTGTTGGTTGTTGCCAAGAATGACAATGCACAACTCAATTTGGCCAAGCAGTTCTTTGACCACAGCATTGAAAGACGTTATGTTGCTGTTGTTTGGGGAAATCTCAAGGAAGATGAGGGGACAATTTCCGGCAATATCGCACGGGATCCGAATGACCGGTTGAGGTTTAGGGTTTTTGAAGATCCTGAGATCGGCAAGCATGCCGTTACTCATTATCGTGTGCTGGAACGTTTCGGTTTTGTGACAGTCGTGGAGTGCAGGTTGGAGACGGGCCGTACTCACCAGATCAGGGTTCACATGAATCATATCGGACACCCTTTGTTCAATGACAGCCGTTATGGTGGTTCTGAAATCCGGAAAGGGACAATTTATGCAAAATATAAACAATTCATCCAGAATTGCTTCGAAATTTGTCCAAGGCAAGCCCTTCATGCCAAGACCTTGGGTTTTGTCCACCCGGTCAGCGGAAAGTTCTTGCAGTTCGATTCAGAGCTGCCGGAGGACATGACCCGTCTGCTGGAGAGATGGAGAAAATATGTCGGAAACATGCCCGAAGAAATTTGACAGTCAAGGTGGCTCTCAAAAATGAAAAAGGATTGGTCGAAACCAATCCTTTTTCATTTGATCCGTTCTGGATGTTCTTTCAAGAACTTTTCCCAACTGTTCGACGCACTGAACTTAGGCAATATGCTGCAACCATTGTAGTAATGGCACATTGCAATAGCTAGAGCATCGGTCGCATCCAAAAAATCTTCATGGATATCGATTTTCAGTGTTTTTCCAAGAATGTTGCATACTTGCTCCTTGGATGCGGCCCCATTGCCTGTTATTGCTACTTTTGCTTTTCTTGGAGCATATTCGGTAACGCTAATATCTCTGATTTGTGCGCTTAGGATAGCTGCACCTTGGGCTCTTCCCAATTTCAATATCACTTGAGCATTTTTCCCCATAAAGGGAGATTCCAAAGCCATTTCTGTCGGTTTGTATTGGTCACAGACGGCTCCGACTTCATCAAATATTTTTCGGAGTTTGGCATAGGGGTCTTTTTCTTTCCGTACTTCTATTACTCCCATGTCCACGAAGTGAGGTTCGTTTTTTTCGACACGGATAACCCCGAAACCAAGAATGTTGGTCCCGGGGTCTATCCCTATGATGGTACAATCCTGCATGGATTAGTCAATGTAGTCAAATCCAGTGTATGGACGCAGAATTTCAGGTATTTCAATTCTGTTTTCTTTCTGATTATCTTCCAGCAATGCGGCAACGACTCTAGGAAGAGCCAGAGAGCTTCCATTCAGAGTGTGGCAGAGATTGATCTTTCCGTTTTCATCTTTGTATCTGAGGTGGAGACGGTTGGACTGGTAGGTCTCAAAGTTGGAAACAGAAGAGATTTCAAGCCATCTTCCCTGAGCTGCTGACCAAAGCTCAAAGTCGTAGGTGATAGCGGATGTGAAGCTCAGGTCACCGCCACAAAGTCTGAGAATTCTGTACTTGAGACCTAATTTCTTGACTATGCTTTCTACATGAGTGACCATGTCATCCAATGCCGCATAGGAGTCCTCGGGTTTCTCTACTCTGACGATTTCAACTTTGTCGAACTGGTGGAGACGGTTGAGCCCCCTTACGTCTTTGCCGTATGAACCAGCCTCTCTGCGGAAGCATGGAGTGTAAGCAGTCATTTTCTGAGGAACCTCGTCATTAGCCAGAATCATATCCCTGAAGATATTGGTGACTGGTACTTCAGCGGTAGGAACTAGGTAGAAATCATCTACATTGCAGTGGTACATCTGACCTTCTTTGTCAGGAAGTTGGCCGGTACCGAAGCCTGATGCTGCATTGACCAATACTGGTGGTTCCACTTCTTTGTAGCCGGCTGCTGTATTCTGATCCAGAAAGAAGTTGATGAGTGCTCTCTGTAGTCTTGCTCCTTTCCCTTTATAGACAGGAAAACCTGCTCCTGTCAGCTTGACACCTAAATCGAAATCGATGATATCGTACTTCTTTGCCAATTCCCAGTGAGGAAGAGCGTTTTCTGGAAGGGCAGGGTCGTTTCCACCTGTCTTGACAATTTGATTGTCATCTGCGTTTTTTCCAGGAACGACCAAGTCGCATGGAATATTTGGAAGAAGCACCAAATTCGCTTCCAGTTCTTTGTTGTTCTCTTCTGCGGCCGCAAGCAGTTCTGTAGATTTTGCCTTGAGTCCAGCCACTTCTTTTTTGATTTCTTCAGCTTCTTCTTTCTTGCCCTGTTTCATCAGTCCGCCGATTACGGCCGCTTTCTGTTTCTGCTCGGCAAGCAGGGCATCGCTTTCTGTCTGGAGAGATCTTCTGCTCGCATCCAGTTCCAATATCTTTTCTACGATTTCTCTAGCTTCAAAGTTCTTGACAGCCAGCTTCTTGATCACGAATTCGGGATCTTCACGAAGTAATTTAAGTGTCAGCATATATTTGTAAATTTTCTATTCAGAACAAAAAGAGGACTGCACAACGCTCGAAGTGCAATCCTCTAATATCTTTTCATCGATTCCTTCGAGTCTTAGTTCTCAAAAGGCACTACCGATACGAATGATTTATCGTTTTTCTTTCTGGTAAATTTAACTGTACCATCAACAAGAGCATAAAGAGTATGGTCTTTGCCCATACCGACATTCTTGTCAGGATTGTGCACAGTTCCCCTCTGACGTACGATGATGTTACCGGCTTTTACAGCCTGCTCGCCGTAGATTTTGATGCCCAAACGTTTGCTATGGGACTCACGACCGTTCTTAGAACTTGATTGACCTTTTTTATGTGCCATAATTTAAATCCTCCTGTAATTAAGCGATAGCGTCGATTCTGATTTTTGTCAATTTCTGACGATGTCCATTCAAAGTCTGGAAACCTTTGCGACGAATCTTCTTGAATACCAATACTTTCTTAGCCTTGACCTGATCGTCAAGAACTGTTGCTTTAACAACTGAACCCTCTACGTAAGGAGCACCTACTTTGATGGCACCTTCGTTTTCAATAAGGAGCACCTTGTTGAATTCAACTGTCTCATCCTTCTTTGCGGCAAGACGGTTTACGAAAATTTCTGAGCCAGCCTCTACTTTGAACTGCTGACCTGCAATGTCTACAATTGCGTACATAAATAAAAAACTATTTAAGTTTGGAACTGCAAGCGTCTGTCTCCAAGACAGAACTTGGCGGGCTTGCCAGTCATGAAAATATTTCAGATTGCAAATGTACAAATTTTATAATAAATCACCAACTTTTTGTGAGAACTTGTCATCTATCTGAAAATTTGAGGTAATTTATTGCTGCATAATGAAAAAAAAGGGACTAACTGTCCAGTTTGTCCCCTTTTTCATCATAAAATTCATTCTGCAGAACAGAAAAACTGGTACTCTCTACCAATTTGATCTTACACTTGTAATTCCTTTTCCATTTGCTGAGGTAGGACGTTCCTAAGATTCCTCGCGTCAGGTAGGCACCTAAAATAGGACTTACTTTCAGTGTAAGAGACTTGATATTCTTGTCGTTTGCATAATAGGAGAGTCTTCTCTCGATTTGTTCGTCTATCACCAGACTGGAAGCGATTTTACCTGTGCCGTGGCAGGCTGGGCAAACTTCTGTCGTGTTGATCTCGGTTACAGGCCGTACCCTTTGTCGGGTAATCTGCATCAGTCCGAATTTTGTCAGCGGCAATACGTTGTGTTTGGCTCTGTCGCTTTGCATCAATTCGACCATGTACTTGTACAGGTTTTGTTTGTGCTCCTGGGATTCCATATCGATGAAATCCACGATGACGATACCTCCCATATCCCTGAGCCTGAGCTGCCGGGCTATTTCTTCTGCGGCGTAACGATTGACTTCGTAAGTGTTTTCTTCCTGCTCATTTGTTTTGGCACGGATTCCGCTGTTGACGTCCACGACGTTTAATGCTTCGGTGGTTTCTATCACCAGGTAAGCGCCTTGTCTGATCGGTACAACTTTTCCAAAAGCACTTTTTATTTGTCTGGTGACATCAAAATGGTCAAAGATGGGTTCTTTTCCTTCATAATGCTTTACAATCTTGCCTTGTTCGGGCGAGATGATGGACACATACTTTCTGATCTCTTCGTATTCTGTCTCGTCATTCACATAGATGTTGGTAAACGAGTCATTCAGAAGATCCCGGAGGATAGTTGTTGTTTTGCTGTACTCGGTAAACAATTGCTGAATACCTTTGGATGCGGCAAGTTTTTTCCAGCATCCTTCCCATCTGCTGACCAATGAGGTGAGCTCGGAAACCAGGATAGCTGCATTCTTGCCTTCTGCGGCGGTCCTGATGATGGCTCCATAGTTCTTGGGAAGAATACTCTTGACAAGAGTTTCAAGTCTGCGTTTCTCTTCTTTTGAAGAGATCTTTTGAGAGATGCTGACCTTTTCTGCAAAAGGCAGCAGCACAATATTTCGTCCTGCCAATGAAATTTCCGCGGTCAGTCGTGATCCTTTGGTAGAAATCGGTTCCTTCACAATCTGCACTACAATCATTTGCCCGACAGTGAGGATTTCTTCAATCCTTCCTTCCTTTTCAAGGATAGGGCCTAGTTTGATGTTTTTGTAGAGAGAAGGGATATCTGTATTGGGGTTGGCTTTCTTGACAAATTCGTCATATGCCTTGAAATACAATCCCAGATCAAGATAATGGATAAAGGCTTCCTTTTCGTCTCCGATATCCACAAAGGCTGCATTCAGGGCAGGCATCACTTTCTTGACTCTTCCGAGATAGGTGTTGCCTACTGTGAAACTGTGCCCTGTGCTCGACTCTTTGTTCAGTTCAATCAGCTTGTGGTTTTCCTGCAAGGCGATATGAACCTCTGTTGGCGTGACGTCAACAATCAGATCTTTTTCAGTTTCCTTTTCTGATTCCATCAGGAATTTCAATATTTGACGAAATGGAGTTCGCAAATCTTTCTCAAAAATACGCAACTCCTTTTCAATAACACAATAAAAGAGGCTTTTCGGACTTCCGATTAGCCTCTTTCTAGCTAACTGCTAAAATGGCAGACATAGAAGTCTACTTCTTCTTATGTCTGTTCTTGCGCAAACGCTTCTTGCGTTTGTGGGTAGACATCTTATGTCTTTTATGCTTCTTTCCGTTTGGCATAATATAAAAATTTTAATGGTTTATTTCTTCTTGACTTCAGCAACAAATACTTTAGCTGGCTTGAATGCAGGAATGTTGTGGGCTGGAATAATCATGGTTGTATTTTTGGTGATATTCCTAGCGGCTTTCTCTGCTCTTTCCTTGATAATGAAACTTCCGAAACCACGGAGATACACTGGTTCACCTTTCGCAAGGGAATCTTTTACGCAGTCCATGAAAGATTCGATGATCTTTTGGACCACAATCTTTTCAACGTTCCTGCTCTTGGCGATCTCATTTACAATCTCTGCCTTTGTCATACTACAAAATATATTTTTTCTTTTAACTTTATAAGATTGACAAAATTATGAGAAATAATTTAAATAACAAAATTCTTTATTCATATTTTGTTAAATTCGTGCCCATCAGACATTTTTGTAGTGTTTATGTTCATTTCTTCAATCTGGCATAGAGATTGACGATATTGGATAGGATACTTCTTGATATGTCGATTCATGACAGAATGTCAGTTTCTGTGTGTCCGGAAGTACCTTGATTATTATAATAAGACCAAAGAATTTATATGAGTGATTTTGATAAGATAAAGGATGATTTTTCTCCCGCAAAAGCAGAGGTCAGCATTATTCCGGTCATGTCAGGTGACATGACTCCAAAGTTGGCTGATGAAGATATTCCGGATGAGTTGCCAATTCTCGCCTTGAGGAATGCCGTGATTTTTCCAGGAACGATTTTCCCTATAATCATAGGAAGAGAGAAATCTCTTAAATTGATCGATGCTGCCCAGAAGAACAATTCCCTGATTGGCGCCATTCCACAGACAGACCTTACCATAGAGGATCCGCATCAGGAACATTTGTCTCGATTTGGTACCGTTGTGAAGATTGTGAAGACATTCGAGATGCCAGATGGAACCTTGTCTGCAGTTCTTCACGGTTACAAGAGGGTGGAATTGGATTCCATTGTCTCCTATGACCCTTATATGACGGGACGTGTCCATTGTATAGAAGACATTGAGATGGCTTCGGATGACAAGGATATTCAGGTTATCTCTGAGTCTTTGAAAGATGTGGCCGTGTCCATCATCAAGTCTTCCAATTTTGCACCGAAGGAGGCAATCAATGCTCTGATGGCCATTGATGATATCAATTTCCTTGTCAATTTCATTGCCACCACCTTGGAAATCGATGAGTTCGGTTCCAAGATAGAGCTCTTGGGAATGTCTGACATGAAGACGCGTGCGATGGAACTGCTCAAGGTGTTGACCAAACAGAATGAACTGCTGAAATTCAAGCAGGAGATCAATGCGAAAGTGCGCTCCGAAATTGACCAGCAGCAGAGAGAATATTTTTTGAACAACCAGTTGAAGACGATTCAGGAAGAACTGGGGATGGATGATGCAGAAGATATTGACAAGTTCAGAGAACAGGCGCAGAAAAAAGACTGGCCGGAAGAGGTGAAAACCTTCTTTTTGAAGGAACTTGCAAAGTTGGAGAAGTACAATCCTTCTTCTCCGGACTATAGCGTACAGTACAATTATCTGCAGTTCATGATTGATTTGCCGTGGAATACGGTTTCTCAGGACAACTTGGACATGAAACATGCCCAAAAGGTGCTGGATGCAGACCATTATGGTCTTGAAAATATCAAGGACCGGATTATAGAGTACCTGGCTGTGCTCAAACTGAAAGGAAATATGAAGTCTCCGATTCTGTGCTTATATGGTCCTCCGGGAGTGGGCAAGACCAGTCTCGGCAAATCCATCGCAAGGGCTCTGGGCAGACAGTATGTGAGAGTTTCTTTGGGTGGCATGCACGATGAGGCCGAGATCAGAGGACACCGCAAGACCTATATCGGTGCACTGCCTGGCCGTATTCTTGCTGGGATCAATAAAGCAGGAACTTCGAATCCTGTGATTGTGCTGGATGAGATTGACAAGCTGAGTTCAGATTTCAAGGGTGATCCTTCTTCTGCTTTGCTGGAGGCTTTGGATCCGGAGCAGAATGCCACTTTCCATGATAATTACCTGGATGTGGATTATGATCTCTCCAAAGTCTTGTTCGTCACCACTGCCAACAATATTTCTACTATTCAGCCGGCTTTGTTGGACCGTATGGAACTAATCAATGTGACTGGTTATTTGGAAGAGGAGAAAGTTGAGATTGCCAGACGTTATCTGGTTCCTAAACAGTTGGAAGACCATGGTATTGACAAGAAGGCCCTCAAGATAGACAAGTCGGCGCTCAGGGAGATTGTTGACAAATATACCAGAGAATCCGGAGTGCGCGGCCTGGACAAGATGATTGCCAAGATTGCCCGTCGTACAGCCCGGAAGATGGCGATGGAGGAGGAATATCCTACGACCATCAAGAAAGAGCATCTTAAGGAATACCTCGGTCTGCCGGTTGCGGACCACGACAAGCAGAGCGGCAACGAGGCACCTGGCGTGGTGACGGGTCTTGCCTGGACTTCTGTCGGTGGAGAGATCCTCTTCATCGAGAGCTCTGTCAGCCAGGGCAAGGGTGCCTTGTCCATGACCGGCAATCTGGGTGACGTGATGAAAGAGTCTGCCACTATCGGCTATCAGTACATCAAGGCTCATCCTGAGGTGACTGGACTGACTTATGAGCAGTTCAGCAAACTGGACATCCATGTTCATGTTCCAGAGGGGGCTGTCCCTAAGGACGGACCATCTGCCGGTATTACGATGGTGACATCTATGGTGTCTGCCTTGAAGAATCGGCAGATTCGCAGTCATGTCGCCATGACCGGTGAAATGACTTTGCGTGGCCGTGTCCTTCCGGTGGGGGGCATCAAGGAAAAGATTCTTGCCGCCAAGCGGGCCGGTGTCGCTACCATTGTGATTTCAGAAGACAATCGGAAAGATATAGAAGATATCAAGGAAATTTATATAAAAGGTCTTACCTTTGTCTATGTAAAGACCATCAGCGATGTGCTGGATTTTGTTTTCGAATAGAATTCAGTTCGCTTTATCCCAATTATGGACGTAAAGATTGAGCAAAGTTGGAAAGAGGCTTTGCAGACAGAATTTGACAAAGATTATTTTATCTCTCTTGCCCGGACTCTCCATTCCGAGAAAAGGGCGGGAGAGCTTATATATCCTCCGGGCCCTCTCATTTTCAGGGCATTTGAACTGACCCCAGTTGATCGGGTGAAGGTTGTCATTCTCGGGCAGGATCCATATCATGGGGCTGGTCAGGCAATGGGCCTTTCATTTTCTGTTCCGGACAATGTACCAGCTCCGCCTTCCTTACAGAATATTTTTAAGGAAATAGAATCGGATTTGGGCATAAAAATGAGCGGAAGGCCTAATTTGGAGTCCTGGGCAAGGCAGGGTGTTCTGCTCTTGAACTCTATCCTTACCGTGAGAGCCGGTCAGGCCGCATCTCATCGGAATTTGGGATGGCAGAAATTCACAGATTATGTAATCAAATATATATCAGATCATTGTGAAGGAGTCGTGTTTCTTCTCTGGGGTAATTTCGCGCGCGAAAAGAAATGCTTGATTGATCTCTCCCGTCATTATGTTCTGGAAGCGGCACACCCGTCTCCTCTGGCCAGGGGAGCCTTTTTCGGATGCCGTCATTTTTCCAAAACGAACCAGATACTCCAACAGGAGGGAAAAACTCCGATTGACTGGCAGCTGTAAATCATATACCTAAATATTATGGCATCTCATATTGCATTATTCCCGGGATCTTTTGATCCATTTACTGCGGGGCATCTGAATATCCTCCATAGAGCCCTTACCATGTTTGACCAGGTAGTTGTGGCGATTGGTATCAATCAGGACAAGAAAGGATTTTTCAGTATGGAACAGCGTCTGCAGATCATTGAACAGGCAACTGCACATCTGGAAGGCGTGACGACTATACGTTATGATAACTTGACGGTTGAAACCTGTCAGGAACTGGGTATCCGGCACATTGTCCGGGGGGTGCGCAACATGTTGGACTTTGAAGCAGAAAGGGCTATTGCTGATATGAACAGGAGGTTGTGTCCCGACATTGAGACTATCATCATCCCGACTGCCCAGGAGTTTGCCCATATTTCTTCTTCTGCTGTTCGGGATATCTTGAAACATCATGGAGATACATCTCTCTTTATGCCGGCCGGTGTTGTGTTGCCGAAAATGGGTTTGCAGGTCAGAAATTTGCAGTGTGACTGTGATATATAATCTGGACTATCATGAAAAAGATCATCTTCCATCTGTTCATATTTTTGCTTGGCATGGGGTTTTCTTTTGAGGCGGGTGCCGTGAGGCCAGGGAAAGCAGTGCCGGATTCTGCCGCTTTGGCGGAACTGGATAGGGCTTTGGTGCAATCTCTGGACCAGATGGTGGTCTCCAAACCATTTGCTCGGCAGTACCAGGAAGTCAGGGAATTTCTTTCGGTTATTGCAGATTCTTGTACCAGGAGGCATCTGGCTCTCAAATGTTATGACTATTATATTCAATCTCCTTTGAATGGTTCGGAAGAAGTTGCTGTCATGATGGTGGATAGTCTGTTTTCTCCGAAAATAATCCCAATGGACAATGATGTTGAATTGCTTAATGCCAGAATTTATGCTGAATTCAATCGTGCCACTCTGTTGGGGCGGAAAGCTCCTGCTTTGACATTGTACGACAAGAATCGGAATCCAGTGGGAATGCCGGCGGCGTCACAGGACAAATATTCAGTCATCTATTTCTATTCGGCAGATTGTCCGAAATGCAAAGTTGAGACGGAATTGCTTTGCAAGATGTTGGAGGAAGAGAATCCTCCTGCAAGACTGTACGCTGTCTATACTGACGATAATCCTGAAAAATGGCATAGCTATGTGGACAAGGATTTCCATCTGGAGGCTTCTCATCTGGAGGTCGTACATCTTTGGGATCCTGACTATGAGTCTGATTTCAGACATTCCTATGGTGTGCTTCAGACTCCGAAGATGTTCTTGTTGGATAAGAATGACAATATATTGGGGCGCTCTCTTGATACCTACGCCCTCAAATTGATGATGCACGGTATCGAGGAACTTCATCCTTATGTATATGGGAGTGAAGAGTCAGACAAGTCTTTTGAGGAAATGTTCAGCCAGTTCCAGCCCGAGTTGACATTCGAAGACATCCGTTTTTTTCTTTCTTACACGGAAAAGATGTTTCCGAAAGGAGATCCGCAGTTTAAGCATACTGCAGGTGATTTGATGTTTTATCTGTGCAGACATCGTTTCCGGGGGGCTGCCTATTTGAGAGGAGCGGAATATGTTGCAGATAGTCTGGTGAAAGCTAGACCTCATATGTGGACGACTGAAACCGATTCGCTTCAGGTGCTTTCCTTTTGCGATTATGTCAAGCAATTGTCCGCACTGTTGCCGGTGGGGGCATTGGTGCCTGATTTGCGCCTTAAGGGAGATTTGTGGACCGTCCTTCCATCGGCCCGTTCCCGCAGGTCTTCCGGTAAAGGGGGATATGTCCGTACGAAGCGTTGGAATCTTCAGGAAATAGGTTTGCCGGTGTATGTCGTGATGTACACAGAAGATTGTTCAAACTGTCGGGCAGTACTTGCAGCTGTCCGGGACTTCATGTCTATGGCAAAGCCCGGCGATGAGGGAGCGGACAAAATGAACTTTCTTCTGGTTGATGTGGGAAAACTTGAAAAAAAGCATCCTCGTTGCTTCGATAAACTGGTGGAACAGTTTGATCTTTCCTTCATGCCGTTCATTTTTCAATTGGATGAAAAGGGATTGGTGGTTGATAAATATATTTACCTGTAAGTCTTTTTTTGCAAATAGGTCTTGATATCAAACGAAAAATTACTATATTTGCAATCTGGAATTGAGATATGGTGTAATGGTAGCACTACAGATTTTGGTTCTGCCAGTCAAGGTTCGAATCCTTGTATCTCAACCTGAAGGGCATTTCCTTAGGGAAATGCCCTTTTTTTGTTCAGGCTGAAGTTAATGAGCCGGAACAATTGGAAAAGAGAGGAGAAATCTCTATTTTACCAAAAATTGAACGAAATATGAAAGGTAAATATCTTTTTCTGGCCGAAGGCTTTGAAGATACAGAAGCGTTGGCGACATTGGATGTGTTGAGAAGAGGTGGAATTGACATTCCCACCGTCTCTATCGAAGATGATTCTCTCGTCACCAGTTCCCATGAACTGACGGTTGTGGCGGATATGGTATTCAGTGAATTTCTGGAAGAAGAAATGGAAGGCACTTCCGCAGAGGATGTCCTCATTTTTCCGGGAGGAATGCCGGGCACCAAGAATCTTGCTGCCAATGCCGAACTGATGGCTATCGCACAGAAACATTTCGCCGAAGGCGGTCTGGTTGCCTGCATCTGTGCGGCTCCTGGTCTGGTTGCTTCCCAGCTGCCGGAGGTGGCCGGCCGCAGATTCACTTGTTTTACTGGTTTTGAGGAACAGATGCTGGAAAAAGGAGCTGTCTATACGGAGGCTCCGGTTGAAGTGGATGGTAATCTGATTACGGGGAAAGGTGCAGGACGAGCCATTGAATTTGGTCTGGCTGTCTTGAAATACTTGAAAGGAGACGAGGCTGTGGAAAAGGTAAAGCAGGGAATGATGTTGCTTTAATTGCTTTGGGGAACTTTCCGGGAGGGTCATTGTCAAATCATTTCCTGACAATGACCCTTTCAATTCTTCGTGGGACACTTGTCATGATTTCGTATGGAATGGTATCAAGCAGTTCTGCGATTTCATTTACAGTAGGGGCCTCTCCGAAGATGATAACGGTATCTCCTACTTTTGCTGGGACTCCCGTCACATCCAGCATGCACATGTCCATACAGATGTTGCCAATGGTCGGTACCTGATGTCCGTTCAAGGAGAAGGAGGCTCGTCCGCGACCTAAATGCCGGTCAATTCCGTCCGCATATCCGACCGGGATGGTGGCAATGACGGTTCCTTCTGGTGCAATGTGTCCGTATCGGCCATATCCGATAGTACCGTCTTCCGCTTTCAATTTCTTGATTTGCAGAATCTTGCATTTCAAAGAAGCGACTGGCGCCAAGTGCACGTCCTTTAGAGCGCTGATGCCATAGATTCCGATACCGAGCCGTACCATATCGTATTGGTATTCCGTGAAACGTTCAATTCCTGCAGAATTCAAGATGTGGTATAGGGGTTTGTAACCGATGGCTTTGCTGATGGAGTCGGCATTTTGTCTGAACATTTTGATTTGTCTCAAAGTGAAATCATCTTGCTCCGGATCTTCTGCGGCGGCAAGATGGGAATAGATGGATTTCACCTTGATTTGCGGACAGTTCTGGAGCAAGGTCTTCAATTCCTCCAGTTCGCTGGTCATGAATCCCAAGCGGTGCATTCCAGTATCCAGTTTGATATGGATAGGATAGTTCTCAATCTTTTTTTCTCTAAGAAGAGAGGAGAAGATTTTAAGCGCTGAGAGATTGGGAATGCCGGGTTCCAGTTTATATTCGATAATCTCATTGAAGAAATCAGTCCCGGCGGTCAGTACCAGAATGGGAAGACTGATTCCAGATTTTCTCAATTCAACTCCTTCAATCGGGTAGGCAACTGCCAGATAGTCGGCTCCGGCCTGTTGCATCATGGCGGCAAATTCCACGGCACCGTGTCCATAGGCATTCGCTTTGACCAGAATAAGTAATCGAGTGCTGCTCTTGAGTTTGGATCTGAAGTACCGGTAGTTGCCCAGACAATTCTGCAGGTTCAGCTCTAATCTTGAAAAATCGTCTTCTCTCATTGTCGTTTGTTTTTGAAGATTGCAAAAGTACTTAAATTTGAGTTGAAATACTGACATATTTACATATTTTTGTAATTGGTCTGCATTTTGCACATTGGAATTTTCTGATTGTTAAATATTATTAAAGAGTAAGAAAAAATGTCAATCTGGATAATCATGATTGCTGTCATGTTCCTGAGCATGTTTGTTCAGAACAGCCTGAACAGCAGATTCCACAAATATTCAAGAATTCCCAATTCCGCCAGGATGACGGGAGCGGATGTCGCGCGCAAGATGTTGCGGGACCATGGCATCTATGATGTGGAGGTCGTTTCTGTACGCGGTATGCTTACGGACCATTACAATCCTGTCACCAAGACGGTCAATCTGAGTGAAGGAGTCTATAACCAGACTTCCATTGCAGCGGCTGCGGTTGCCGCCCACGAATGCGGTCATGCCGTACAGCATGCGGTGGGATATGCTCCTTTGAAGTTCCGTTCCGCCATCGTTCCGGTTGTCAGCTTCTGCAGCAATGCCGTTTCATGGGTGCTGCTTTTGGGGGTCCTGATGATTTCATTGGGCGCAGGCAGCACTTTCCTATGGTTGGGTATCGGCCTGTTTGCCATGACGACCTTGTTCAGCGTAGTGACCTTGCCGGTGGAGATCAATGCCAGCGCCCGTGCCGTCAAGTGGCTGGATGCCAGCGGCATCGCAGATGACCAGACCAAGCCGATGGCAGTGGATGCTTTGAAATGGGCTGCCTGCACTTATGTGATTGCGGCAGTCGGTTCCATAGCGACTCTCTTATATTATGTTTCCATCGCCTCTTCCAGCGATAACTGATAAGGGGAGCAAGATAGAAAATGAGGAGACCATCATTGGTCTCCTCATTTTCTATCTTGCTTATTCCCACTCAATGGTGGCAGGTGGTTTTGATGAAATGTCATAGACGACTCTATTGATACCTTTCACTTTATTGATTATCTCGTTGCTCACGTCGGCAAGGAAATCGTATGGGAAATGGAACCAGTCAGCAGTCATGGCATCAGTAGATACGACCGCTCTCAGTGCTACCGGGTTCTCATATGTCCTTTCATCGCCCATGACACCTACGCTTTTGATGGGGAGGAGGATCACGCCTGCCTGCCATACGGCTTCGTAGAGGTTCTTGGCTTTGACACGAGGGTCTGCGGCAGAAGGGAAGTTCATCTCGCTGCAGTTGTAGGCTCTCATCTTGCGGATGTAGATGTCATCTGCTTCACGGAGAATTCTCAATTTATCTTCGGTGATGTCTCCGATGATACGGATGGCCAATGATGGACCAGGGAAAGGATGTCTTCCAACCAATTCTTCCTTGATGCCCAGTTCCCGACCTACTCTCCGCACTTCGTCTTTGAAGAGCATTCTCAATGGTTCTACAATTTTGAGATTCATTTTTTCAGGGAGACCGCCTACATTGTGGTGGGACTTGATCTTGGAAGCGATGCCGTCAATACCTGCAGATTCAATCACATCTGGATAGATAGTGCCCTGAGCTAGCCATCTGGCATTCTGGATGGTCTTGGCGTATTTGTCGAATGTTTCGACGAAGAGCCTTCCGATAATCTTCCTTTTTCCTTCGGGATCGGTAATTCCAGCCAGTTCTCCCAAAAATTCCTTGGAGGCATCTGCTCCAATGACATTCAGTCCCATATCTTGATAGGACGCCATGACATCTTCATATTCATTTTTGCGGAGCAGTCCGTTGTTGACAAAAATACAAGTCAGGTTGTGACCAATGGCCTTGTGCAAAAGGACAGCGGCAACAGTTGAATCAACACCGCCACTCAGTCCCAGGATCACTTGATCGTCACCTACCTTTTCTTGAAGTTCCTTGATGGTGGTTTCAATGAAAGAGGCAGGAGTCCATTCTCCTTTGCATCTGCAGATATTCAAGGCAAAATTGGAAAGAATCTTGCTGCCTTCTACTGTGTGGAATACTTCCGGGTGGAACTGAACTGCATAAGTTTCTTCACCTGCGATTTGATAGGCTGCGTTTTCTACATCCTGGGTAGATGCAATGATTTTTGCATTTTCAGGAAGACGGACAATGGTGTCACCGTGGGACATCCATACTTGGGATGTGGCGGCCACTCCTTTCAGAAGAGGACAATCTGGTGCGGTTACATTCAGTTTCGCTCTGCCGTATTCCCTGGTGTTGGAATTGGCTACTTCTCCACCGAATTTGTATGCCAGATATTGGGCTCCATAACAAATGCCAAGAAGTGGCATCTTGCCTTTGATACCTTCCAGGTTGATTTGAGGGGCATTGGTATCTTTGACAGAGCAGGGGCTGCCCGACAGGATGACACCTTTCACGTTCTCATCAATCTGGGGGATTTTGTTGTACGGATAGATTTCACAATAGACGTTCAACTCTCTCAGTCTTCGGCCGATGAGTTGTGTGAACTGGGATCCGGAATCCAAAATGATAATTTTCTCAGTCATCAGAATTGTATTTGTCTTGCAAATTTAATAAAAATCTCCTGCATTTTTCATTTTTCTAACATTAATGAGTATTTTTGCAAGATATTAAGAATAAAGTAAATTTATAGTTAGGTCCCAACTGGGCGGCTAGATTTAAAATGATGAATTATGGATGTTAGAAATGTTGCAATAATCGCACACGTCGACCATGGAAAAACGACTATCGTTGATAGGATGATCTATCAGGCCAATCTCGTGAGGCGTCCGGAAAATTTGGGCGAACTGATTCTTGATAACAATGATCTGGAGAGAGAAAGAGGAATTACCATCCTCGCAAAAAATGTGTCTGTCATATATAAAGGAGTGAAAATCAATATCATTGATACTCCTGGCCATAGTGACTTCGGTGGCGAAGTGGAACGTGTCCTTAATATGGCCGATGGTGTGATCCTTCTTGTAGATGCATTTGAGGGATGTATGCCACAGACTCGTTTCGTGCTTCAGAAAGCATTGGAAATGGGCAAGAAACCGATTGTTGTGGTCAACAAAGTGGACAAGACCAATTGTCGTCCTGATGAGGTTCAAGAGGAAGTGTTCGATTTGATGTTCAGTTTGAATGCCAATGAAGACCAGCTTGATTTCAAGACCATTTATGGTAGTGCCAAGCAGGGGTGGATGTCAACAGACTGGAAGAAGCCGACTACTGATATCACAGCATTGCTGGATACCATCTTGGAAGAGATTCCTGCACCTGAAATTAAGGAAGGGACACCTCAGATGCTGATTTCCTCTCTGGAATATTCTCCTTATGTCGGCCGTATTGCCGTCGGTAGAGTGACTCGTGGTCATCTGAAGACGGGTATGAACATCAGTTTGTGCAAACGTTATGATGTTGTGCAGAAACAGAAGATCAAACAGCTGATGGTCTTTGATGGTCTGGGAAAAGCCAATGTGGACGAGGTTCAGTGTGGTGACATTTGTGCCGTAGTCGGTATTGATGGCTTTGAAATCGGTGATACCATTGCAGATTTTGAGAAGCCGGAGGCGCTTCCTCCAATTGCGATAGATGAGCCTACTATGAGTATGCTTTTCTCTATCAACAATTCACCTTTCTTCGGAAAGGATGGAAAATATGTCACTTCCAGACATATCAAGGAACGTCTTGACAAAGAGTTGGAAAAGAATCTGGCTTTGAGGGTGAAACCGGGAGTGAATGCTGATTCCTTCATTGTATTCGGCAGAGGAGTGCTTCATCTTTCTGTCTTGATTGAGACTATGAGAAGAGAGGGATTCGAACTTCAGGTCGGACAGCCGAAGGTATTGGATAAGACCATCAATGGTCAGAGATGTGAACCTATCGAAGAACTTTCCATTGAGGTGCCTGAGCAGTTTGTGGGTACTGCCATTGAGATTTCCACTCGAAGAAAGGGAGCGCTCATCAGAATGGAACCGAGGGGAGACAGGACTTTGCTGGAGTTTGAGATTCCTACCAGGGGATTGATGGGATTGAGAAGCAATATGCTTACGGCAACTCAGGGAGAAGCCGTCGTGGCACACCGTTTCAAGGATTATCAGCCATACAAGGGAGATATAGAAGGACGTAGCAATGGTTCTCTCGTTTCTCTTGAGACCGGTACCGCTATTGCGTATTCTATGAACAAATTGCTGGACAGAGGTCGTTTCTTCGTTGAGCCCGGGGAGGAAATCTACGGCGGACAGGTCGTAGGAGAACATACCCGTGAACGTGACCTCAATGTCAATATATGCAAGACTAAAAAATTGACTAATGTCCGTGCTGCAGGAAGTGATGAGAAGATTGTTCTTCCTCCAGCTATCAAGTTCTCTTTGGAAGAGGCACTGGAATATATTCAGGAGGATGAATTGGTCGAGGTGACCCCAAATCATATGAGAATCCGTAAAATTATGCTTGATCCGCTGGATAGAAAAAGAAAATCAGGCGAAGAAGATTGATAATCGAAAAATAATTATTACCTTTGCAACCCTTAAATCTGTTTATGGGAGATGATGAATCATTTTAGCATACCTTTAAATGGATTGCCTGTTGGTAAAAGTGCATTTCACCAGCAGGCAGATAAGAGATTCTTCAATAGTTTTGACAATTCGGACATCTTGGACGCATCGCTTGATGTGGATGTCCTGGTTGAAAAGTCAGGGAACTATTTGGGCGTCGATTGTCATATCATCGGAGAACTGGTGGTGGAGTGTGACAGATGCCTTGAAGAATTGGCCCTTCCGGTCAACCGGACCGTTCGGCTCAGCGTCAAGTTTGGAAGTGAGCCTGCGGAAGGGTTGGATCTGATGGAAGAGGAAAGGGAAATCCTTTATCTGCCTTTGGATGCAGATGAACTGGATCTTGGACAGGTAGTATATGACTATTCGCTTCTTTCACTGCCGATGCAGCGAGTTCATGAAGATGGAAAATGCAATCCTGAAGTCATGGGGCGTTTGAACGGGCAGGCCGTGGCAGAGGAGAACGGATATGAAGGAGAAACAACGAGTGAAAATCCTTTTGCAGTATTGAAAGGGATGTTCAATGAAGAATAAGGAATAATAAATTAAATTAAAAATAAAGAACAATGGCACATCCAAAACACAAAGTCTCTAAACAGAGAAGGGATAAGAGAAGAACACATGATGTTGCAGCTGTCCCTACAATTGCTACATGCCCTAACTGTGGTTCATCAATCATTTACCACAGAGTATGTCCTGAGTGCGGATATTACAGAGGTCGTCAGATTATCGAAAAGAGCGCTGAGTAATCAGTCTCCTTTTGATTGATAGCCGGCTTCTGCCGGAAATGGCCTCATAGTTCAACGGATAGAATGGAAGTTTCCTAAACTTTAGATAGAGGTTCGATTCCCCTTGAGGCTACATGAAAGTCCTTATCATTGAGTGATAAGGACTTTTCGTGTTTCATGACGTCTTGTTACGTCGTTTTTGACCGGAGGTTTGGTGGAATCTACCGATTGAAAGGAAGGATAATTCTTGAAAATGACTATATTTGTAAGAATATAGTAGTGTTTCCCTGTCAATTGTAAGGGAATAATCAATTCAGGTCGGATGAACAAGAAAGCTTTGATATGGGCAATTTCAGTACTGGGAATTCTCTTTCTCGTGATTGGTTTCTCCATTTTCAGATTGTATTCTGAAACAGGGAAGAAGTGCAAATCGGAGGAATGCATTTCCAGACATTATCATTTGGTCGAGGCGGTACCTTCTGATGCGGCTATTGTTTTTTTTTCCGATCATTTCAAGGATGTGGTCACAGAGTTGAATGATTCGTCCCTTGTGTTGAGGAGTATCTTTACAGATAAAGTCCATCGACGTTTTCCACATTTTATTCAGGAACTGGCTCACTTGAAGCAGGAAGGAGGATTGAAGTCGCTTTCCAACAGACAGTGCATTGTTTCTGTTCATTATTGTGGCAGTATGGTGCCTTTGCTGATTGTGGAGACAGAACATTCAGAAGAACCGAGTGCTGTTGTCGGAAAAGTGATGGAATTGGCGGCCAAGACGGGTTTGTATGTTTCTTATCTAGATGGTACGAGTCTGGTTGGCAGCAGACATTCTCTGCATAAATCATCTATCTTGCTGGTTTCTCCATCGGAGACGTTGCTGATTTCTTCTCGCAGGCATATGGAGAATGGCAATTCTATCTTGGATGCCGATGGCTTTTCTCTAGCCGTAGAATCGCTGAAGGGAGAGGATGCAATTGTGGTTTCCAATAACTATTCTGGAAAATTGATCCGGGAATATTGTGACAGAAAGTGGATGAAATATGCCGATTTCTTTCGTAATTTTTCGGATTGGACTCTGTTTGTTCCACAAGATTTTTCTGGAAGGTCCTTCCAGATGAATGGTGTCGCATTCTGCAGAAATGGTATTTCTGATTTTGCGAATGTCCTTTCCGGAACTCCAGAAGGGGAGTCGTTGTTGCCATCTATACTTCCGGCTCAGACGGTTTCTGCTTTGAGTCTGGCCTTTCTGGATGCCTCTGTTTATATGGAACGGTATCACAATTATTTGGATTCCCGGGACAACCTTTCTCGATGCAAGATTGACAACCAGAGGTTGAAGTCACTGACGGGCGTTTCTGTAGAGCAGTGGACTTCATTGTTGGATATAAGAGAAGTGGGAAGAGTCCTTTTCCGTTCAGCGGACCAGATTGAGAAGGTGATGTTGGTGCGAATTCGGAAGGAAAACACAAACATTTTGCTCAAAGGTCTGGACTGCAATCTCCGTCAAGTGAAAAACAATGTGATGCCTTATGCTTATGGCCGTTATGCTTCGGCAGCTTTCGGGGAAATATTTTCTGTTGAAGAGGAAACCTCATTCCTTCTTTGGAACAATTGGATTGTTTCAGGCAATGCCAAGGCAGTGGAAGATTTCGTCAAGTTGAACCAGCGCGAAGATAAATTGTTGAATGGTTTGATAAAGGCAGGTTTATATGACAAGTCTTCAAGCGGAAATTGTCATTTGTTTGCCTATGCATCCTTGATTGAAGATAAGGAGGCCATAAGAGAAAATTTCAGTCCTGATGTCCAGAAAGCAATCAGACGTTCTTTGAATTCGGTGGCCGCTTTTCCAGTGGTGCTTGATATGAAAGGAAAAGAAGAAGAGCGACTTCAGATACATTATCGTTCAGCCAGACTTCCTGAACCGCTGGTCGGACAAAAGGAACCAGTTATGCTGGATACTGTTGTCTATGTGGACAAGGGGCCTTATCCCGTCAAAAATTTCTCCACCGGCAAGATGAATACATTGGTGCAGAATGACAATCTCTCCATTACTTTGAAGAATGAAGATGGAAAAGGGATGTGGTCAATTCCATTTTCTCATCAGATAGGGGGCAAAGTTGAAACGATTGATTATTATGCAAACGGCAAACTGCAGTTCCTCTTCGGGGCAGGCTCTTCTCTTTATCTGTTGGACCGTCTGGGGCGTTTTGTCAAACCATTCCCTGTCTCTTTGGGAAAGGAAATTCTGTCTGGTCCTGCCGTATTTGACTTTACAGGTGCACATGGTTATACTGCGATTGTTCTTTTCAAGGACAATACGATTGGAATGTTCAATCTTCATGGAAAACAACCGGAAAAATGGAAGGGAATCTCTGATTCCGATACAATATTGAAATTGCCAGAATTGCTCGAAATGGGAAAGAGTCATTTTTGGGTAGTTAGAACTTCCCGACAGACACTGGTCTATCCTTTTTATGGAGGAGAGCCTGTTTTCCGTCGTGAGGGGCACAAGATGCTTCGTCCTGACACTGAAATCATTGTCAAGGGAACGTCATCCATTTCAGTCCTCTGTCATGATGGCAAGAAGCATACAGTTAAACTTAAGTAATATTTTTATGGAATTTAAGTCTGTAAACAAACTTTTGCAGAAAAGTTTTCAGGAGAACTGGGATTTGCCAGCATTATCCAATTATCAAGGTGTCACGCTTTTTTATAGAGATGTGGCTCGTAGGATTGCAAAATTGCATATCTGCTTCGAGCAGAGCGGTCTGCAGAGAGGAGATAAGGTCGCCATATGTTCAAGAAATCAAGCCAACTGGGCTGTCAGTTTCATGGCGGCGATGACTTATGGAGCAGTTCCAGTACCGATTCTTCATGAGTTCAAGCCTGGTAATATCCATTATCTGGTCAATCATTCTGAAGCGAAGGTTTTATTTGTTGATGACGTCATTTGGGAAGGTCTTTCAGCAGAAGAGATGCCAGGCCTGCATGTCATTGTCCAAATCAATACATTCAAGTTCTTATATGCCAAAACAGATGAATATTGGCAGATTCGTGAGCATCTCAATGAGAGTTTCGGAAAGAGATATCCGAATAATTTCGAGGTGGAAGATCTTGACTACTATGAGGATAGTGCTGATGAACTGGCTCTGATTAACTACACTTCTGGAACTTCTGGTTTCTCAAAAGGAGTGATGATCCCGTATAGGGCATTGTATTCCAATGCCTCTTTTGCGCGCGACTATGCGGAGCCTCAGATTAAAAAAGGAGATGATATTGTCGCTATGTTGCCATCCGCTCATATGTATGGTATGATGTTCGAACTTCTGTTCGAGATGATGGCTGGTTGTCATGTTCATTTCCTGAATCGTGTTCCTAGTCCCAAAATCATTGTAAAGGCATTCAGTGAGATTCATCCATGTGTGATAGTGGCTGTTCCGCTGATTATTGAGAAGATCTACAAGAGCAAACTCAAGCCGATTTTGGACAAGAATAAAATTTTGTTCAAACTTCCTCTTCTTGACAAAGTGTTGCAGAAGAAAGTGCGCAACGAACTGGTGGCCAGTTTTGGAGGAAATTTCGAAGAGGTTATCTTGGGAGGTGCTGCATTCAATCCAGAAGTGGAGGCTTTTTTTCACAAGGTTAATTTTCCATTTACTGTTGGATACGGTATGACCGAATGTGCTCCAATCATTGCCTATGCCCATTGGAACAAGACTAAACTGACTTCTTGTGGACAGGCAGCTCCTAATATGGAGATCCGGATTGATTCGGAGGATCCGAAAAATGTGCCGGGAGAGGTTCAGGTCAGGGGCGCCAATGTCTTCTTGGGATATTACAAGAATCAGGATGCTACCGCTGCCAGCTTTACAGAAGATGGCTGGTTCAAGACAGGTGATATGGGTGTCATGGACGAGGACGGTTACCTTTATTTGAAAGGCCGGTCAAAATGTATGATTCTGGGACCTTCAGGACAGAATATTTATCCGGAGGAACTGGAGGCTGTCATCAACAATGTAAGCTATGTAGTGGATTCATTGGTTGTCGAAGAGTCAGGTTCTTTGATCGCTCTGATTTATCCTGATTATCATCAGGCTGAAATTGACGGCATGACTACGGAAGAATTGCAGAAAAGGCTCATTGCCGGTTTGCCGGAAATAAACAAGGCTATTCCGAATTATGCTCAGATTAGAAGAATTGAGTTTATGCCGGAAGATTTTGAAAGGACTCCTAAACGTAGCATCAAAAGGTATCTCTACCAGAGATAGTTTTGGAAACGGCTGTCGGATTTCTTTCTGGAAAAAGAATTAACGAGGGAAAAATGGAAAAATTTGATAGAAGCTATTTGCAGATGGCCAGAATCTGGGCCAAGAATTCTTATTGCAAGCGCAGACAAGTAGGGGCCTTGCTTGTCAAGGACCGTATGATCATTTCTGATGGCTACAATGGTACTCCATCAGGGTTTGAAAACATTTGCGAAGATGAGACTGGGGCTACTAAACCTTATGTTCTTCATGCTGAAGCGAATGCTATTTCCAAGGTTGCCAAGTCAGGCAATAGCAGTGAAGGTGCTACACTCTATGTCACTGCATCTCCTTGTGTAGAATGTGCAAAACTTATTATCCAGGCAGGAATCCGCAGAGTTGTCTATCAGGATGAATATCGTTTGACAGACGGAATCGATCTGCTCCGGAGAGCTGGCATTGAAGTGGAAAGAGTGGACGAAGGACTGTAGAATACAGAAAGATAGAATATGAGCAAAGAAACAAAATCATCTATATTGATTGCTGTATTGGGAATAGTTCTCGGTGCACTGATCACGCTTTCTGTCAGGAGCATCATTGATTTGAAGAATCGTAATCTGATTCGTGTCAATTATGCGGAATGGCAGAAATTGGGGCTTATTCTCAATGAGATAGAAAATAATTACGTAGATACGATAGATGTGGAAAAATTGACAGATGTGGCTGTCCAGTCTGTGCTGGGCGCACTTGACCCACATTCTGTTTATCTGCCTCCTGTCGATTTGGAGAGAGCAAATAGTGAATTAGCTGGCAGATTCTATGGAATCGGCATCATGTTCCAAGTACCGAATGATACGGCCGTCGTGACTGATATCATTCCTGGAGGTCCTGCTGAGAAGGTAGGGTTGATGAAAGGGGACAGAATCCTCAAAGTGGACGGAAAGGTCATCGCCGGTGTTCATTGTCCTCAAGATAGCATGGTTTTCAGGATGAAGGGCGAGTTGGATACGAAGGTGGATGTCCTGATTCTGAGAGATCAGGAACAGATTGATTACAAGATTACCAGAGGCGCTATTCCAATGCATAGCGTAGATGTTTCCTATATGATTAATGATACGACAGGTTATCTGAAGTTGTCCAAATTCAATGCGACGACCATTATGGAGGTCATGAAGGCGACAGATGGTCTGCTTGCAGATGGCATGAAGCATCTGATCTTTGATTTGCGTGACAATTCCGGCGGGTATTTTGTCCAGGCTTTGTTCTTGGCCAATCTTTTTCTGGAAGAAGGCGATGAGATTGTCTATTTGGAAGGATTGCATCGTAAGAAGGAGACCCATAGAGCAGATGGTACAGGCAAGTTGAAGAATATTGGATTGAGTGTCTTGATTAATGAGAATAGTGCTTCTTCCAGTGAAATTTTCGCAGGAGCTGTTCAAGACAATGACAGGGGAGTGATCATTGGAAGAAGGTCTTTCGGAAAAGGCCTGGTCCAGGAAAGTATCAATTACTCAGACCGTTCAGGAATGCGTCTGACAGTAGCCCGTTTCTATACCCCATCTGGCCGTTCTATTCAGAAACCTTATGGGGATGATTATAACTATGATATTTACAAGCGTTATGCAAAGGGGGAAATGTTCAATCGAGACAGTATCAAAGTGGATGAACACAAGGTATATAAAACAGTAGGAGGTCGTATTGTCCACGGTGGTGGTGGCATTATTCCGGACATTTTTGTACCGGTCGATACAACCAATGTCACTCCATTTTCTATTGAATGCAACAAGAAGGGACTGGCTATTCGTTATGCGGCCAGAGTATTTGACCAGAACAAGAAATTGTTTAACGAGATAGATACGTTCAACAAGTTGGAGGCTTTCTTGCATCGTCTGGATATTCCTCGTGATTTTCTTTCATTTGTCCGGTCACAAGGTGTGAAAGTGGACATGAAGCAATGGAATCTTTCTAAGGAGTTCATGTTGCCTCAATTGAGAGCGATTATCGCTCGCTACACGAAATTGGGAGATGTTGCCTTCTATTCTATCTTTGAGGAGATCGATCCGGTCATTCAGGCCGCTCTCCATTCTTCAGATATTGTAGAATTCAGACAGGATGTGCTGTAGTCCAGATTCAGGCCGACTGCTTATAAATATATAAATTACCCCGGAAGCCTTTGAAAAGGCTTCCGGGGTAATTTATATTGGGAGGAGAACGGGAGGATTCTCCTTTTCCATTTTTTCGCAGAACATGAGATGCGCTCTTCCTATTGGGCGATGAACTGATAGACGATGTTTCCACCTTGTCTGGCAGGAGCCGTGGTCGAGCTCTGGAAACGGGACATCCTTGCCGCTCTGATGGCAAAGTCTCTCAGACATTTGTCGTTGGAAGAAGTCTCTTCCTGTATCTTTGCGTTGATGACACGGCCTTGGTTGTCAACGGTAATAAGTACGGTTACCATTCCGCCATTATAGCACCTGTAAGCCGGAATACGCAGATTGGTGGCCTTTCTTCCGTCCAGTTCGTAAGAGACTACAGAAGGACCGGAATATTCCTTGGTCTCCTTCTTTTCGATTTTCTGTCGGCCAGGCGTTTCCACGTAGTCTTCATCTTTCTCATCCACTTCAAAGCCATTTTTCAGATCGTTTGCCAGTTTTTCCGCATCCTTGTACAATTTCTCTGCATCGGTGCCGCGGTCATCCTTCAAGTTAGAACGGTTGGTCGCAATGTTCTTGAATTCCAGTCCGCTTGTTCCGGCCAGCATCTGGTCCAGTTTGCGGCTGATGGATTCATCGAAACTCTCGTCCTTCTCCAGTTCTTTTTTAATCTTTTCTTTTCTGGCAATGGCCTCTTCTCTGGAAAAGTCTATCAGAAACCCTTTCTCAGGATTGATAGTGTAGCCTATTTGAATGAACAGCAGGACCATTGCCACCATGAGATGAATGATCACGGTGATATATAGTCCTACTTTATCTTCGTTTGTCAGCCTTTTCACTATTCTGCGCTATTGCTTCCTTTTTTGCCAAGGTATTTCTCAATGGTGGCAGAGATGACATCAATGGCCACTTTGTTGTGTCCACCCTGAGGAATGATGATGTCAGCATATCTCTTGCTTGGCTCAATGAACTGCAAATACATCGGCTTGACGGTCTTGGTATATCGTTCGATGACGGTCTCCACTGTTTTTCCTCTTTCAATGATATCCCTTGCCATGACACGCATGAGACGGTCGTCATCGTCCGCATCCACAAAGAGCTTGATGTCCATCTGGTCTCTCAATTCTTTGCAGGTGAATACCAAAATTCCTTCAATGATGATGACGTCTGCGGGATTGACCGTAATGGTCTCTTCCTTGGAACGAGAACAGGTTATGTAAGAATATACAGGTTGTTCAACGCTTTTACCTAATTTCAAATCGGCCAGTTGTGAACTTAGCAGTTCGAAATCGATGGCATCGGGATGGTCAAAATTGATCTGTTGCCTCTCTTCCAGAGGAAGATGGCTGGAATCTTTATAATAAGAGTCCTGAGGAATGACAACTACCCTGTCTTTTAGTTGGCTGACAATAGCATTGACTACTGTTGTTTTTCCTGAGCCGGATCCTCCGGCGATTCCGATTACAAGCATGCCTGATATTGATTAAAATTCTGCGTTCTTAGGAGTTCTTGGGAAAGGAATGACATCTCTGATGTTGCTCATACCGGTAACGAAAAGGAGAAGTCTTTCAAATCCAAGTCCGAATCCACTGTGAGGGACAGAGCCGAAGCGGCGGGTATCAATGTACCACTCCAGATTCTTTCTGCTCATTCCGAGTTCGTCAATTCTTTCTTCCAGTTTCTCAAGAGAAGCCTCTCTTTCAGAACCACCGATGATTTCACCGATTTTAGGGAAAAGGATATCCATACCCCTGACTGTCTTGCCGTCTTCATTCTGTTTCATGTAGAAGGCCTTGATGTCTTTAGGGAAGTCAATGAGGATAACCGGTTTGCCGAAATGTTTCTCGACAAGGTATCTTTCATGCTCACTTTGGAGGTCAGTGCCCCAGTGAACTGGATATTCGAACTGAGTGCCGTTCTGGATAGCATCTTCCAAGATTTTGATGCCTTCTGTATAGGTTACCACCTGGAATGGAATCCCGATCACGCTGCGCAGTCTTTCAATCAGACCGTCATCGTATTTGTCGTTGAGGAACTTGAGGTCGTCCATGCAATTGTCCAGCGCATATTTTACCAGATACTTGACAAACTCTTCCGCGAGAGCCATGTTGTCGTAATTGTCATAGAAGGCCATTTCCGGTTCAATCATCCAGAACTCAGCCAAGTGTCTTGGGGTATTGGAGTTCTCTGCACGGAAAGTTGGACCGAAGGTGTAGATTTCACCGACGGCGGTCGCACCAAGTTCGCCTTCCAGCTGGCCGCTCACGGTCAGACTGGTCTTCTTGCCGAAGAAGTCCTTGCCGAAGTCAACCTTGTCTTTGTGCATTGGTACATTGGCGAGATCCAAGGTGGTTACTTGGAACATGTCTCCTGCTCCTTCTGCATCTGATTCTGTGATAAGTGGCGTATTCAGATAGACGAATCCTTTGTCATTGAAGAATTTGTGGATGGCAAAGGCCATGTTGTGGCGTATTCTCAAGATGGCACCAAAGGTGTTGGTACGCAGTCTCATGTGGGCTACAGTACGAAGATATTCCAGAGAGGTGTTCTTCTTCTGGATTGGATATTTCATAGGATCGCACTCGCCATAGAGTTCAATTTCTTTGGCCTGGATCTCTACAGCCTGCTGGTCGCCCTCTGATTCTACCAGAGTACCTTTCACGCCGATGCTTGCACCTGTTGTGATCTTGGCAATCAGTTCATCGTCGAACAGTTCGGTATTGACAACAATCTGTATATTATTTACTGTCGAACCATCATTGAGTGCAATGAATTTTACTTGCTTGTTCCCTCTTTTGGTCCTTACCCAACCTTTTGCAAGGACATCTGCGCCAGGATTGCTGTACAGCAGTTCCTTGACTTTGGTTCGTTTCAATTCTTCCATCACTTTTTATTTTGATTGATTTATATGTGTCTATATCTTTACAAAGATAATAAATATCTACTTTCTTTACATAGTAATATGGCACAAAAAAAGGTTATCCGTAATGGATAACCTTTTTAATATGCGTTGGAAAATTTTACTTTTCCACTTTCCTTGCACCGTACATGATTTTGAGAGCGGAACAACGTCTCAACTCTTGTTTGATATCTGTGATGATACCCATACGTACGTCCTGGTCTGCCTTGATATGAACAGTCATGTACTGACGGTCAGCCTCGCTCATTGCGTCTCGCTCTGCAGCGATGAAGTCACGGATGTCATCAACAGACTTGAAGTCATCGTTGAGCTGGATTTGTGCGTCTGTACCGTATTTTGACTGGTAATTGATAGTTGGAGGACCTACGTTGATGTAGGAAGCAAGGTCTTTTCTTTCGAGTTTTGCTATCTCAGTTGCCTCAGGTAGCGAAACTTTCACCTTAACCTCGTTCTCTCTCATCTGTGTCGTAACCATGAAGAAGAACAAGAACATGAACACGATATCGGAACTGGTTCCGATTTCCGGCATTTCTTTTTTGCCGCTTCTTTTAAAGTTTGCCATTTGTCTTAATCTCCTTATTTCTTGCTTACGTCTTTTGGCTCAGCCTCTGAAATATTCTGAGGGATTGCTTTTTTGGCAATGGTCTGCTGTTCCTCAGTCAACTTAGCATATGGTTTGCCGAAGTATTCCATTCCAAATTCATCACGAAGTTCATTGACAGCTTTGACAAGCTCGTTCTGAACAGCGATGTAGGCTCTGTAACTTGTACCACGGTCGTTCTGCAGAGAAATCACACCCTTTGAAACAGGGAAATCCTTCTGGAATCCCTCGATGTCCTTCTTCTCCTTTTCTGGCAGTTTCGGATCATCTGTAGGGTTTTGCAAGAACTCTTTCACTTTATCTTTAAGTTGGCTGATATCAACACCCTCTGTACCTGCAAAAATTCTGTCGGCTGAGTTAATTCTCACAATGATGATGTTACGACGGTTCACCTTCTGGTCTTCTACTTTCTGATTCTTGTCCGGCATAGGAGGCAGACGGCGCTGAAGGCCTGACTGCTGGTCCATGGTGGATACCATCAGGAAGTAACAGAGCAACAAGAAAGCGATGTCGGCAGTCGATTGTGTATTTAACTCCGGTGTTTTTCTTTTCGCCATAACGTTTATTATTTGTTACGAATTACACTAATGATTTCACCTACAAAGATGGAGATGACTGCTCCAGCGCCAAGTAGATAGACAAGTTTGATAAGTGTATCAGTAATCTTCAGTGTTTGTGCGTCTGGCTGTTCTCTGTTGTAACCTACAAGTGGAGCATCAGATGCTGTGAAATAGGCAACACATCCAAGCACAGCCATTACCAATAGACCAAGTCCCAAATTCTTGAGACTTTTTGGATCTGCGATACCGCCCATGACGATGCCGAGAAGGACTACTAGACAGAGAGCTGCTCCCATCAGAACGTATCCCCATCTAAGTAGCACGTCGACAGCAACTGCATCATTTGAGGTGAAGCCTGTTGCGCTTCCCCAAATCATGATTGCAACGCTGACAAGTGCGAGCACCCAGAAGATCCATTTTGAAATTTTTCTATACATTGTTAACTAATGCTTAAAGTGAACTATTTTCTGTTGAATTTTACAAGTGTATCAATCAAAGAGATTGAAGAATCTTCCATGTCGATGGAAAGTTTGTCAATTCTTGAAAGGATGTAGTTGTAGAACACTTGAAGAATCATAGCTACGATAAGACCTGCAACTGTTGTGATCAAAGCGACTTTCATACCGCCGGCAACGATGTTTGGAGAAATGTCACCAGCACGCTCAATGGCGTCGAATGCCTGAACCATACCGATAACTGTTCCCAAGAATCCGAGAGATGGTGCAAGTGCGATGAACAAGGAAATCCAAGAAAGACCGTCTTCCATCAAACTCATCTGTACAGAACCGTAAGAAACGACTGTTTTCTCTACAACGTCAATACCCTGGTCGTAACGGAGAAGACCCTGGTAGAAGATGCTTGCTACTGGTCCACGGGTGTTGCGGCAAAGATCTTTTGCTGCTTCAATGCCACCTTCAGCAAGAGCTGCCTCGATTTTGGCGAGAAGTTTCTTGGTGTTGGTTTTTGAGAATGATAGGTAGATGATACGCTCGATTGCGAGTGCAAGACCTAGGATAAGGCAAAGGATAATACAAGACATGAAGCCAGGACCACCTTCGATAAATTTAGACTTGATAGCCTGGTGAAGAGGGACCTCTTCGCCACCACTTAGCAGATCAGCACTTGACATTTCGGCTGCTTCGGCTACTTGTTCTGTAGCTGCTGGTTCAGCTACATCTTCTTTTTCCTGGGCAGCTGCGTAGTTTGCAGAAACGGCCATGATGCCGCAAACTGCCAAAAACATGAAAAACTTTTTCATAATTGTTTTTGTGTGTTTGAAAATAATATTATTAAAGATTTAATGTTTGCAATGGGGTTTATGTGATGCCGTCATTTTTTTAGGTACACTATACACCTTACTTAAAATCCGTTGCAATTTAGCAAATAATTTTCATTTATCAATAGTTATTTTGATATTTCCCCCTTCAGATTCCGTATCATCATCTGTTTCACCCAGTTGTTGTCCTCGTTTTTTCCCATCAGGAAGAAAAGTTTGGCCAAGGCGCTTTCTGTCGTGCTGTCATATCCGTTGATGACTCCCGCATCTGACAATGTCTTTCCGTTGGCGTATAAATTCATGTTGACCGTACCGCCAAGGCATTGGGTGACATTGACAATGATCTTTCCATTGGCACAGGCTTCTGCAATCAGGTTAAGGAACCATTTGGTCATCGGTGCATTTCCGGCACCGTAGGTTTCCAGGATGATGGCCCGGTTGTTGGGTTCGGACAAAAAGGCTGAGACAGTTTTGGGGTTCATGCCGGGATGTATTTTCAGGATGCCTACTCTTGTGTCCAGATTGGTGTTGAGGGAAAGGTTCTGGTACCAGTCCAGCGGCTTACGGATGATGTCTGAGTTGTACCGGATGTCAATTCCTGCTTCGGCCAGATATGGGAAGTTCGGGGATTGGAAGGCTCTGAATACTTCTGCATTGACTTTGGTGCTTCTATTCCCTCTCATGAGCAGAGAGTCGAAATAGATACATACTTCTGGAACAAGCGTGTGCCCTTCCTCATCTTTGGCGGAGGCGATTTCTACGGAAGAGATCAGATTTTCCTTGCCGTCAGTTCTTGGAACTCCAATTGGAAGCTGGCTGCCGGTAAAGATGACAGGTTTTGTCAGTCCATCCAGCATGAAACTGAGTGCAGAGGCTGAATAGGCCATGGTATCTGTTCCATGGAGGATGACGAAGCCGTCATAGTTGTCGTATTTTTCCTGGATGATTCTGGCCATTTCAATCCATGAACTGGGCTCGATGTCTGAGGAGTCGATCAGTGGACTGAAAGTGTATGAATCGACTTTCAGGGCAAATTTTTTGATCTCTGGCACTTCTTCGACAATCTGGGAAAAGTCGAACGGTTTGAGTGTCTGGTCATTGATGTCCTGTTTCATTCCGATGGTACCACCGGTGTATATTAGAAGGATAGATGATTTGGTGGTGTTCATTATGTGTCTGTCTGGATTTGCAATTATATTTTGAACAATTTTTCGGCATTGGCAGTTGTCACTGCGGCCACTTCTTCAATGGAAATTTCTTTGATCTCAGCAATTTTGGCGGCAATGAGGGGTACGTTGGCACTTTCATTCCGGCTTCCTCTCAGGGGAACTGGGGACAAGTAGGGACCATCTGTCTCCAGAAGGATTTTTTCCAGCGGAATTCTCCTGATCACCTCTGGCAATTTGGAATTTTTGAAGGTCAGAACTCCGCCAATGCCGACTGACCAGTCTCCGTATTGCTGTAGAGTTTGGAAGGTTTCATAACTTCCGCTGAAGGCATGGAGGTTTCCTCTCAGTCCCAAATGTTTGTATTGTCTCGCCAGTTTGACGAAATCTTCGGTTGCATCTCTCATGTGGATATTGACCGGCAGGTTCAGTTTGGATGCGAGTTCAAATTGGACTGCCAGCGCTTTTTTCTGAAGTTCTGCGGTATCGGCGGAATAATGGTAGTCCAGACCGATTTCTCCAATTGCAACGATGTCTTTGTCCAGATGACAGTATATTTCTTTCATTTCATCCTCCCAGTTCTTGTCAACAGAGCCGGGGTAGAGACCAAGCATGGTGTAGAGGATTCCCGGATATTTTTCTGAGATGGCGAACATTTTTCCCCGTTCGTGCGAGTCGATGTCCGGCTGAATCATTTTTCTCACTCCAGCTGCCAGTGCACGGGCAATCACTTCATCCTGTTCAGTCCCGAATGCTTCGTCGTACAGGTGGATGTGTGTATCAATATATTCCATCTTCGTTTTCATTAAAATCTGGGTTACCTTGCAAATTTACACAAATTCTTCATTAATCGAGCAGTTGCGGAGGAGGTCTATATGTATAAATCCTTCACTTTCCAATAGGCCGGTCAGATAATCTGCTTCTTCTTGAGCAAGGTGGCAGGCTGATGCGAGTGACTCTTGCGGAATTTCCATTTCTTGGCGGATGGTCTTCAGCAGGAGCAGCAGAGAGTGTAGTTCGTCCGGAGTCAGCACCGTGGCGAAAATGGCTTCCGCTTTGCTGATGAGGTCAGTCGTTTCCGGAGCTGTCTGGCATCCTAAAGTCCATCCCAAATCGTCTGTGAGCTGTTCCAAGTCGGTTAGCGCCACCGCTATGTTTTTGCGTATCAGATAATTGCATCCTTGAGACCGAAGGTCTGTGATTCTGCCGGGAACGGCATAGACATCCCGGTCATAGGAGGACGCCAGTTTGGCAGTAATCAGTCCTCCTCCTTTGATTTTGGATTCGATAAGGATGGTTGCGTTGCTCAGTCCTGCCAGAATCCGGTTCCTTCGGATGAAGTTGAGGGCTTGGGGACGTGTCTGTAGAGGATAGTCTGTCACCAGTCCGCTGCAGGGGCTCTGGACTATCTTCTCTGCCACCCAGCCATGACAGAAAGGATAGATGGAGTCAACGCCGGTGGCCATGACTGCAAGGGTCGGCAGTCCGTTTTCCAAAGCGGCCTTGTGTGCCGTGATATCCACTCCCAGAGCCAGACCGCTGACGATGATTGGTTTGGGACGCATTCGTGACAAGGCACGTACCAGCTGGATACATATCTCTTTTCCGTACGGGGAAATGTCTCTGGTGCCGACAATGGAAATGGCCGGTCTGTCTTTCGTGAAAATTTCTTCTGGATTGCTCCTGCTTTCTAGATAGATTCCAATGGGTGCATCTGCACATTCTTCCAGAAGGGGAGGATAGGTAGTATCCTGAAGAGTGATGAAATGGGACTGGAAGTGTTCCAACTTCTCCAGTTCTTCTTGAGCTTTCCGAAATTTTTGTGGGGTCATCTTCTGGATGATCTTTTCTTCTAGTCCGATTCTTTCCAATTCCTTGCTGTCTAGAAAGAAGAGTGGTCTGATTTGGTCAAACTGTTCCAGTATTTGTCGTCCTTTGCGAGGGATGAAACCGCAGATAGAGTTCAAGGCTAGAATCGCTGCCCTTTCCTCTGGAGAGATGGTCCTTTTTTTCATGTCAGAAAATTTTGCGGTCAAGCTATATCCGTTTTCTCTCATTGCAAAGAAAAAGTGACTCGACATTACGAAATTGTCGAGTCACTTTTTCAAAATAGTATGTTTTTTGCTGAAGTTTATCAGATGATCAGCAGTGCATCTCCGTAGGGGCCGAACTTGTAGTCGCCGTCCAGGGCTACTTTGTAGGCATGCATGACTTTCTCATATCCGCCGAAAGCGGCGACAGACATCAGCATGGTGGAACAAGGGCGATGGAAGTTGGATACAATGGCATCAGGAATGGCAAAACGGTATGGAGGGAAAATGAATTTGTTGCTCCATCCATCAAAAGGTCTTACTTCGTCATTGGTGGTGACATAAGTCTCGAGACCTCTCATGACAGTTACGCCGACGGCCAATACCTTATGTCCGTTCTTCTTGGTGTTGTTGATGATATCGGCTGTCTCAGGAGTTATGATCAGACGTTCTGAATCCATCTTGTGCTTGGAAAGGTCTTCTACGTCCACTTGTCTGAAATGGCCGATGCCCATGTGCATGGTGATGAAGGCTTTGTTGACGTCGTGGAGAATCATTCTGTTGAAGAGTTCCCTGCTGAAGTGCAGACCTGCTGCCGGAGCAGAAACCGCCCCTTCATATTTTGCAAAGATGGTCTGGAAATTTTCTTTGTCTTCAGGTGTAAGGGCAGATTGAGGTTTTACCCAAGTCGGTACTGGAGTCCTCCCTAGGCTGAACAAGGTCTCTTTGAACTCTTCATAACTGCCATCGTAGAGAAATCTTAGTGTCCTGCCTCTGGAGGTAGTGTTGTCAATCACTTCAGCCACCAGACTGTCGTCTTCTCCGAAATACAGCTTGTTGCCAATTCTGATCTTTCTGGCCGGGTCAACGATGACATCCCACAGCCTTTGTTCTTGATTGAGTTCCCTCAAAAGGAAAACTTCAATATCAGCTCCTGTTTTCTCTTTTTTGCCGGACAAGCTTGCCGGAAATACTTTTGTATCGTTGAGGACGAAAGTATCTCCTTTGCCAAAATAATCCAAAATGTCTTTGAAGAGCCTGTGCTCAATTTCACCTGTGTCTCGGTGCATGACCATCATTTTGGCCTCGTCTCTCCATCTCGGAGGCTCTGATGCAATTTTTTCTGCAGGAAGGAGGAAGTTGAACTGTGATAATTTCATATTATTTTCGTATTGTTTTTGCTTCTCTGGACTCTTTTAATTGGAGTGTATATACAATTGTTATACGGAAAATTTTTGAAATTGTTTCACTTTCAAGCTTGTTCTTTATAAAATAATGTCAAATAGGGGGAAAATTCAAATTTTGGCCTCTTTGAATACTTCTGCAATGGACGGATAGGTGTTTTTCAAAAAAGGAGGAAGGCTCGATTTGGCTACCCAGGCGGCATTGGTGATGTCTTCTTCTCTTTGGGGAGTAAGGTCTACCGGATCGGTGTAGAGCATGTCATACCACCAGGTGTGCTTCAGGTGCCAGATCCCGTTCCTCTTGTAGCAGTGGTCGGTAATGCAGATGAGGTCGCGCAGCTGCAGTTTGTCCACTCCTGTTTCTTCCTGCACCTCGCGCATGGCGGTGGCCCGGATGTCTTCATCTGCTTCTCGATGTCCTTTGGGCAGGTCCCAAAGACCATCTCGTTTGATCAGCAGAAAGTCACCTCTCCGGTTGGATACCAGTCCTCCGGCCGCATCCACTTCTTTGAACTCTTTGCATACACGTTGGTAAGTGGTTTCAATGATAGTGGTAGGGATGTAAATCCGACTCAAAGTGGAAGATGCTTCAAACATTCCTACCAGGGCATGTATGTCAATTCTTTCTCCAACATGGAATTCGACAGAATTGGGATCGGTCAGTGCCGTTTCGTCAGGTGTGCAGATGACAATACTTCTTTTTTCAAAATATATCTTATGCATTACTCCTTAAATTATTTATCTTTGCATGACACGATATGTAATTTGATGCAAATTTAATTAAAAATAAAGAAATGGAACAGACAGGAAGACAATTGGCTGCTTCTCTGATGGAAATCGGAGCAGTGCTTCTACGCCCAGATCAGCCTTTCACTTGGGCATCTGGATGGAAATCACCGATTTATTGCGATAACCGCAGAATTCTTTCTCATCCGGAGCTCCGTACTTTTGTGGCTTCAAGCCTGGCAGAGTTGGCTCAGAAACTTTATCCGGAAGCAGAGGTCGTGGCCGGTGTCGCTACAGGCGCGATTGCTCATGGTGCCCTTGCCGCTGACAAGATGGGCAAGCCATTTGTTTATGTGAGACCAAAACCAAAGGATCATGGAACTGGTTCCCAGATTGAGGGGGAACTGAAACCAGGTGCGAAGGTAGTGGTGATTGAAGATCTGATCTCTACCGGCATGAGCAGTCTCGCAGCTGTCAAGGCATTGAAGGTGGCCGGTGCGGAAGTTCTGGGAATGGTTGCCATCTTCACTTACAGCTTCGATCTTTCCAAGGAGAGATTTGAAGAGGCAGGCGTCCGTCTGGATACGGTTTCCAACTACGAGACACTCGTGGATGTGGCAGGTGAATGCGGTTATATTCCAGAAGAGGCGAAAGGCGTTCTTCATCAGTGGAGGGCCAATCCGTCTGAATGGGGAAAATGAATAGATAGTCATGGCAAATTATAATAGCAAGCACGGAATTGTTTCACGTGCACCTTATGAATTGTATATGTCTTTTGTGGACATGAGGAATTTTGTGCAATATCTTCCTGAGGATAAGAAAAGTGAAGTTCAGGCGGATTACGATACCCTCAAGGCTACAGTGCAAGGTTTCGAAATCGGGGTCAAGATCAGTGACCGTGTCCCTTATTCCAAGATTGCCATTTCAGATGACGGCGCCCCTTTCCGGTTCACAGTGGATCTGCATTTTGATTCCTGCAATGGAGAGCAGAACAAGACCGATTTCTATGTGGAAGTGCAGGCTGACCTCAATTTCATGATGAAGATGGTCTTGGGCAACAAGATAAAGGACGGGCTGGACAAGATGGTGGATGGCCTGGTGGCCATGTCAGAGGGAAGAATGCCGGAAGGGATAGACCCTTCCATGTTCCCGGCAGGTTTTGATCCGTTCAAGAAACAGTAATTTGGAACAGCAGTTTGAAAAATATCTGGCTGAGGCGATAGGAGTTGGTTATGCAGAAAAGGCATTGTCGGCCCTTTCGCAGGAGGCTTCTGTCTCTATCCGGTTCAACCCTGCCAAAATTGCAGGACAGAAGCCGGAAGATCTGGTCCCTCATCTGGGAGAGCAGGTGGCCTGGAGTCCGTATGGTCATTTTTTGGAAAGTCGTCCTCTGTTTACGTTGGACCCGCGTTTCCATGGTGGACAGTATTATGTGCAGGACTCCTCTGCCATGTTCGTCGGTCATGCTTTCAGGCAGGCATTGAAGGAATTCTCTCACTTGGATCGGCCGATCAGAGTATTGGATTTGTGTGCTGCGCCGGGAGGGAAAACGACCGACCTCGCCGCTTCTTTGAGAGAAGAAAGGGGGGATGATTTCATCCTGGTGGCCAATGAAGTGATGAAGCAGAGAGCCGGGATTCTGGCAGAAAATGTGGCCCGGTGGGGCGAACCCAATGTCTGTGTCACGTCTTCTGATCCGGCAGCGTTCGCCCGTTTGGGGGGCTTCTTCGATATTGTAGTCGCCGATGTGCCCTGCTCGGGAGAGGGAATGTTCCGGAAAGATGAAGAGGCGCTCCGCCAATGGTCTGTGGAGAATGTGGCCTTGTGCCAGTCCCGTCAGAGGAGAATTGTGGCCGATGTATGGGCATCATTGGCGGAAGGAGGTATCCTGGTCTATTCAACTTGTACATTTAACCGATTGGAGAATGATGGGAATGTCTCTTGGATTAAGGATAATCTTGGGGCAGACTCTGTTCCTATTGAAATCATATCTGGCCAGGACAGACTGGTCCAGACGTTGCAGGGCGTGTCACTGGTGCCCGGTTTGGTCAGGGGAGAAGGACAATATTGCGCGATGATGCGCAAGACGGTGCCAGCAGAGGCGTGTCACTTGAAACCGGTAAAGAACATCAGCTCTCATCCGTTCATAGACAAGACTTTGGATGGATGTTATGGCGTTGTCTTGAAAGGGGACCTGATAACGGCTCTGCCGTCAAATGTCTATGCGGAATTCCAGCTGCTGGACGTGCTTCACCCGATTTTGAGAGGCGTGGCCGTGGGAACACAAAAAGGGAAGGATTTTATTCCTCATCCAGATTTGGCCATGAGTATTTGTCTTGAGAAGGAGGCATTTTGCCGTGTGGATTTAGACTTGACGGACTCGTTGGCTTTTCTCCATAAAGATAATCTGGTCCTCAAGGATTTTCCGAAGGGACTGTTGCTGCTCTCTTATGAGGGAGTGGCGATGGGTTTTGTCAAGAATTTGGGAAACCGCTGCAACAGTCTTCTTCCTCAGAATCGTAGAATTCGGATGGCTATCCAGAAGGGAGAAGGACAGATTTGACAGAAAAATAAAAAAGATAAGATGATGAAAAAGTTTTTTGTTACCATAGTGATGACTCTGGTCTCACTGACCTCTCTCATGGCGCAGGAGACCGAGGAGGAATTTCTTCAGAGATACAATCTGCTGGTCGGCAGAATGGGTTATGCCGGTGTCGGTGTGGAAACCTTGCTGGACAAATGGGAAAGGGCTTATCCGGAAAGCGTGGATATGATGTCAGGAAAATTCATGTTTTATCTGAACAAATCCGCATCGGCAGAAGTAAAAGTGATGTCCGAAAGCAAATATATGGGACAGAAGCCGGTCTTGTCCTTGAAGGACAGTCTCGGCAATCCGGTCAATTATTTTCAGGTGACTACTTATGACGATGAACTTTTTGGAAAGGCTCTCACATATCTGGATAAGGCAATTGTCTCCCGGCCTGATGCTTTGGACTTGCGCCATGTCAAGATCTCTTCCTATATTTCCTATGAAGGGAAAAGTCCAGATTTGGCAACAGCCGAAATCATATCATTGATTGATTATAATGCCAGCCAGAATCCATCTTGGTCATATGCGGGCAGGGAAAAGGTGGATAAGGAATTTTTTGATGCGTCCATCCAGGATTTCTGTTTCAATCTGTTCAAGATCGGAGGAGAGAAATGTATGGAAGCCTTCAAAGTCATTTCTGAAAGGATGCTTGTTTATGATGCCAAGAACGTTCTCTTTCTCGACAATATCGGATCTTATTATCTGGTTGCATTGAATGATAATAAAAAGGCTCTCAAATTCTATAAAAAAGTATTGAAGATTAAGAAGGATGACATGACTGCTTTACAGAATATCATCTTGATGGCGCGTAACTCCAAAGATGTAAAGCTGGAGAAAAAATATTTGAAGGAAATTGTCAAATACAGTCCGGATGAGACTGAAAAGCAATCTGCTTTGATTCGTCTGAAATCTTTGTAGGGAAAATAGTCCGAACGGGGAATCCAAAGCGATGCCAAATGGAAGTAGAAGAGATATCTTTTGTCTGTGTCGTAAAGAGGATCGGCCATTTCAAACAGGAGACATAGATTTGGGAACAATATTTTACATAGCTAAGAAAATCAAGTTCAAGGAAACCGTGGCTTTGGTTGCCATTGCCATTTCATTCGTGGTGATGATTTCCGCCGTGGCCATCTCTTCTGGTTTCCGCCATGAATTGAGAAAAGGCATTTCAGAAATTTCAGGAGACATTCAGTTGTCTTCGGCTAATATGGATCTAATCAATGCTGCTTCTCCCATAAGTCTTCGATCTTCTTTTCTGGATTCTCTCTCTCAGTTCAGGGGAGTTGAAGAAATTCTCCCGGTCATTTACCGGCCTGGCATTATCAAGGCGGGAGAAAATATTCAGGGAGTACTGATTAAAGGTTGTGGGAAAACCGGACTTGACAGTCTTTCTGTATCCGTTCCTTCCCGTTTGGCAAAAATGCTTTCACTTCATCTTGGAGACAAGATATTAACATATTTTGTCGGAGAAAAGACAAAGGTCCGTAATTTCCAAGTTGGTGAAATCTATGAGGGAATCTTGGCGGACGAAGACAATATGGTGGTCTTTGCCAGAAAAGAAGATCTGCAGCGGGTCAATGGCTGGCAAAGACAAGAGTGTTCTGCAATTGAAATGATGGTGCCTTCTGAAAGAGGGAATAGGAGACAACTTCAATATACATCCGATGCTGTTGCCTCTATGCTGGCCAGTTCTGCAGGAGATGAGTCCAATTTGATCGCTTATTCTTCCTGTCAGCGGTTTCCGCAGTTGTTCGCTTGGATGGATTTGATTGACAATAATGTTTTGCTGATTCTCATATTGATGACCATTGTGGCTGGCTTCAATATGATTTCAGGTCTGCTGATCATGCTGTTTCGCAATATTTCGACAATCGGTATACTGAAGGCAATGGGGATGACTGACCGTGCCATTTCCATGGTTTTTCTTAAAGCGGCTTCTGATATGGTCCTGAAAGGGATGCTGATCGGCAATGTTGTGGCTCTTTCCTGCTGCTATCTGCAGGAGTGTTTTCATCTGATTCCTTTGGATCCGAACAATTATTTTCTTTCTTTTGTTCCAATTCATCTGGACCTTCCGGAGATTTTGTTTGCAGAACTCCTGTCGTATCTGGTAATAATGGTGTTGTTGCTGATACCGTGTCTTTTTGTTTCACGAGTCGATCCGGCACGTTCGGTCCGGATGCAATAGAACAGAAATCATAGAACAGGCCGACAACGGTTTCTACATATCGAACAGTTTCATGGCCTTTGAACAAATGACAAGTCTTGTCTTCCGTTACTTCCGGATCTTCTCTCATGGTTCTTATGATGGCGACAATGTCTTCCCAACTGGAATAAGGCAGGTTTTTTTCTTTGCCGTATCGGATACAGTTGATGATTCTGCCTTCCCCTGCATTGTAGGCTCCTAGGACAAATTTGAACAACTCTGTTCCTTTAGCGTATCGGGAGAAAATCTTGTTGAGGCGTAGAAGATAGTCTGTTCCTGCCCGAATATTCATTTCTGGGTCAAGTACATCATCGGCTCCATGTCTTAGGGCTGTGGTGGGCATCATCTGCATAAGCCCTTTTGCCCCTTTGTAGGAACTGGCTTCTATCCTAAAATTAGATTCGTGCCAGATGAGTGCCGCCAACATGCGCCAGTCCCATCCTATTTTTTCGGAATATTTGTGGATTAAATCATCATAGGGGCTGATGGTTTTATATTTTCGTCCGCTGGCAGCTCGCTTGACCGGATGATAGGAAGGAACGAAACGGTTGACAATATTCTCATATTCTGGAGAATATTCGCAGTGGGACAGCCAATTGTTGATGTCTCTGATTAGTCTTTTCTGGTCTTTATGGACTAGCCATACTACGCCATCCTCTAGTACTGTGGAAGCCTTGAATCTTTCATCTGCAGCCAGAGTGTCCGTAGATGGGAGTACCAGAATGTCTACACTGTCCATCAGCAAGGAATCGGCAACCTGATAATTTTGGGGAAGAAGACGGATATCAGCTCCGCTGTGTGCTGCCGAAGCAAACCGACCCAACATTTCATAGTTGAAGCCGATGTCGTAATTCATGTTTTCCGAATGGTAATCCTCCAGAGCGATGATGCATTTGAAGGAATCGTATTGGACCATGTCTTCCTCAGGGGCGATGTATTGCCAAAAAGGGACTGCTACCAACACAATGATGGTCGGTATGAAAAACCTGAGGAATTTTTTTGTGGTCATAGGCGATTCATTTTAGAAGCTGGCGGCTCCTCCTCCCAATCCATTGCCTCTGCCACCGAAGCCATTGAGCATGTTGCCCCTTCCGCCACCGCTTGCTCCGGATTCGCTGCCTCTTCCGCTCCCGGCCTGGCCGCTCATGGATTTGTTCTTCCGAGGCTGCGTATAGAATGGCCAGTAGATGCCGAATTTGACAACTCTTTGAGGACGGATATAACCGGCGGCTGAGAAGTAGTCTGCTTTTTCCATCGGCCATCCTTGTCCTGCATTCTGGAATTTGACAAAGATGCAGGCTCGTTTCCATTGAATGTTGGCGAATATGTCGAAATAAGGGCAGTTGCCGTATTTTTCTTTTCTTTGGTTGACAAATTGACCGGTTGCCGGATTGTACCCTGGAGCATACCAGGCTGTATTGTAGGTGGCATTGACACCCAACTGCATCTGCATGGCCCTGAAATTGGTGCCTGGTTTGTGGATGTCAAACTGGACGTACCATTTGAGGTTGGCAGTTAGTGCCGGCAGCGGTACAACTTCATCGTTGGAACTCCATTGTCCCATGATTCGGTTGTCAAAATGGAAGATGGAAGCCTTGAAATTCTGCATCAGCCCCAATCTCGCTACACTCATTGGAGCGTGGTTCTGTCGTATGATTCCTTTCCCGTCGTAGTAGAGAGGGCTGCCCAATAGGGCATAACCTGCTTCCAGTGAGGTCCCCCAATGAGGAATGGACAGATTGAATTCTGCCCGGGTCTCGGATTCTTTGCTGAAGTCGTTGTTCCATTTGAAGTGGTTGGAATAGTAGTGCTTCTCAAAGTACTCCGGTTCTTTCAAGGAGGTGGACACGTGCGCATTGATGAGGATAGGATCTTTCTTGTGCTTGCGGAACGGGAAGAACTGGAAGTTCAGGTTTCCGCCGACATAGAGGTCGTTGAGTTCGTCGCCAAAGAAAGTATATTGAGCATCGGCATCCCAATTGAAATATTGTTTGTATTGTCCTTCTGCTCCGCCATATAGATAGATGGAATTCCAGACATTCTTTCTTGGTTTGGCAAGAGGAGTCAAGTCGTCATACATGTAGAAATGTTGGAGCTTGTCACCAATACCCACATTGATTCTGGAGATGATGCCGTCACTTGCCCATGGCTGGAGTTTTAGAAAAATCTTGTTGTCCAGTTTGGTCACGCGGATGGAGTCATATGATTCCAAAGGATTGATATAGAACTTGTTGTCATAGAAATCTCTGGCCTGTTTGTCTTGATCTGAGCCAGTAATCCGGTCTTGGTAGATTCTTCTGTAATAGGATAGTTCGCTGCTATGTCCAATGAAGGCCGTCGTGATGTCCATATCTAGTCTGGAACTGTCAATGGCTGCTTTTTCCAATCCTGTGGAGTCTGTCTTCTTTTTCTTCAATTTGTTGAGGAACGAGAAGGGGATACGGAAAGTCTGGTCCACGAACCAAGTGTGCTTCTTGATGAGGCTGGTGGATTTGTTGGCTTCGTTGAGATAGACTGGAATATCTTTGGAACCGACGGTGGTATCTCTGATCCAGTAGGAGTCGATGATGCCTCCGTTTTCATTTCTGTCTGTTTTATTGTATATGTAGCCGAAATGGGCCAGATATTTCCTGCCCATATAGTTGCCGGCCACTACAGCAGTCCTGTTGTCCTGCTTCTCGTTCATCAGCAGGCCGTTGGCTCCGTACCGGTTGTACATCAAAGTGAAGTTGAACTCCGGCAGGATGTTCTGGCTGGTCAGTACATGGATATTGCTCTCCTCCCGTTGGCTGGATGAGAAGAGTGTTCCCCAGTAGGCAAGTTCTGTGTAAGGGGTCTTGGTGTTGTACATCGGCAAGGTCGATGGACTGAAACTGTAGACCTCATACGGTTCGTAGAAGGAGACTCCTTCGTTATGGTCGCGCTTGAAGTAGTCAAACTGCAGGACCGGAGATCCGGACAGACCCAAGTGGACTGCGTTCAGATCCTTCTTCATATAAGGCGCATCGTTGAAATGGTAGTTGTAGTCTGTATCAAGAGGATGCAGCTGGACTTCGCTGAAATATGGATCCCGTGTCCAAGTGACAATACGCTTGTACTGCATGCTGTCAGGAATGGCGAAGGTATTCAGAATACGCGGCGTGGTCTCGATGATGCTGTCGCGTTCTGCCTTCTTCTTGTCTTTGATTCGAAGTGTACTGTCAATCTCCTTCCGCTTCTTTTTCATTTTCTGTTCGAAATTGTACTTCTTTCTTTCTTCCTTGGACAGGCTGTTGTACCATTGTTCGAATTTCATTTTGGCGAGAATGGCAGAATCGGCATAATAGATGGAATCAATCCGGTGCAGGGTGAGGGTGTCATCCGTCTTTCTCAAGGAATCCCTGACCTGGGCATGGGTGAGAGAATCTACCAAGGCAAGATACCACTTGTAGCGGAAAGGGTCTGTTTCTCTCAGCGAGTCAGGTATCTGGATGGTATCCCTTGCCAGAACCTGCTTGGTTCCGAAAAGGGAGGAATCGGAAAGAGCGGAAGATTCCAGGTAGATGTTCCCGTCCTTTCCGCTACGATATTTCTTGAAAATTTTGCTGTTGTTGTATATGACGGTATCCTGAGCCTCCATCTGTCCTTCCCTCTGCAAATGACCGGTACGGACCAGATCCATACCGAAACTCTGGAAGGCTGCGATGGTCACGAGCATCAAAGGAAACCATATTCTTGATAATGTCTTCTTCACCAATAATCTATATTTCTATAACTTGCAAAAATAGCAAACTTTTCTTTATTTTCCGGTCACCTTGACTCCAGAAGCTTTCATTTCTTCAAGAAAAGCTGAATAATCCTCGATTGAAGAATATCCGATGGCATTTTCGATGAGATAAGGACGGATTTCAATTTTGGAAAGCTGAGTGCATAGCTGCTTGATTTCCTTGTTTGCATCCATACCGCAGATATAGGCGTTGTGGATGTCCAGCAGATCCAGTACTTCTCGCAGAGACTGCTCGGCGGAATTGGCTGATTCCAGGATATTCTCATTGAGCTGGAAGCTCATGCCCTCTTGGGCATAAACTTCCAGTTCTTTTCCAAAATTTCCAACCAGCAGGATTGGGAAAGTTCCGAATATGACTTCATCGGTATCTTGTCCGACTGGTTCGATCTGTTCCAGAAATTTAATGCTGTTCTCTATAGCCGTTGCTGCATTCTCACATGAACCATAATCTTCTACCATGTTGACGGCTATCAATGCGACATCTTTCATTGTTTACTTTTTATTTTATTTTTTTGAATTCAGAAGCAAATCCGAACATGTCAGGATCGAATTTGGAGTTATCCCACCACATGATGCTGAAAGGTGGTGCATCATAGTCTCTCAGTTGTACCTGGATGGTGTTCTCGTCGATGAGGCTGATGCAGATAATTGATTTGCCGAGGCTTTCGCTGGCGCTGTCAAAGGCGCGGTTGGCGTTGGACAGTTCATAATACCAGTTCTGGACATGGGTATAGCCGTCTGCTGCCATGAACATCGGCATTTCTTCGGCACTGTATGACCCTAGACTGACTGATTTGGCACAGGTGTTCTTCGGTGTGGTGGAGGTGATGCTGCTCTTTCTGAAGAAATGGGCGAAATCGCCTTTGTCATTAGGAATCAGTTCACAGCCTTTCGCACCTTTGGAGAAGGATATCTGGAAACCTTGGTTGTGGGTTGGCAGGAGGGCAGGGTCGTCTTCCATTTCGGAAAACCACATTTCCAGCTCATCCTGATTGTAGATTTTGACGAACTCCCAGGTTCCTTCCAGTCTGTCTGGAGTGAGTGCTCCCCAAACGGCAATCTCCTGCTCACTGTTCTGGTCTGCAGGAATAAATCTTGGATTGAGTTGGGTGTTGACGCTCAGGACGACTGGCGCTTTCCCTTTGAAGTCCTTCTGGTTGCAGCTGAGACGGATCTGGCCGTGGTTGCTTCCAGCAGGAACGATGATTTCCGGACTCGGGGTAATCGGAGTGTCTTTGGTGACGGCTTCGGCCTGGATCAGTCCGGCGCCTTCTCCGGTCAATCTCAGCGGTACTGAAATGGCTTCAGCCGCTTTGAAATCTTTGCCGGATTTGGTTCCTTTCAGTTCTATTTCTGCGATATAGCTTTCGTGCAGATTGGCTTTCTTCATCTTGAACTGATAGATCAGCGCTTCCTCTTTGTTGAGGCTGAGAACGGCTTTGAAACGGTTGCCCGGTTTGTAGCCTTCCGGAGCGGTGAAGCTGATGGCTACCTGCTTCTCGTCACTCAGGGAAATGTTCGTCACTTTGATGCTGCCGCTGGTCTCGCCCGGCTGGATCTGGACAGATTCAGCGGAAACGGAATAGTCTGTTCCTTTGACCGCTTTGCCGGAGAAGGTAAGCGGAATATTGAGTACGGCCTCCGGAGCGGTGCCGACTTGCAGTTCAATTTCAGTGGTACCATCAACATAGATCTTATAGAGATTGCTGCTGAAGTCAATGCTGATTGGATCTGGACTCTTTTCACATGAAAGAGTGAGAAGGGCAAGGACCATGATGGTCAGATAAGATAATGCGCGTCTCATGATTGAATGGTTTGAATGGATTGATATTTATTCTTTGATGGATTCCTCGTATTCTTTCCGGATGGATTGGAGCTCCTCCCGCTCTTCTGGGCTTGGAACCTCTCCTTCGGGCAGAAGGTATTTCGTGGAAGCATCCTTCGTCTTGGGTGGAAGCTTGTCATAACTGCATGAGCAGAAAATGCCCGTGCTCAAGACAACCATCAAGATAGTGATTATTTTTTTAATGCTCATAGCCTGGATTTTGTTTTATGTCAGGATTCATGTCCACGTCCCCCTTGTAGATAGGTGCGGCGTACAGATATTTCCTGGTTGTATATTTCATGCCGTCGGTGATGATCCACCATTCCGGTCTGCCATTCCGCTTGAGTTCGAACCAGCGGTCTCCTTCCATGTACAGCTCTTTTCTCCTTTCGTCCAAAATCAGCTGGAGGAGTGGGGTGATGGGTTTGCCCTCGGCATCTTCCTTTATCTTTTCTTCATGCAGGGCAGGCAGCTGGTCCGGAGTGAGCGGCATGGCTCCTTCTATCCTGTTGTCTCTCAATTTGTTGATGAGTTGGAGAGCCTGTTCTTCCTCTCCTTTGTGATAGTGGCATTCTGCCTGCATGAGCAGAATCTCGGACAGACGGAGCCGGGCTTCGGCCACCTTGGTGTTGAACCTCTTCTTGTCAAAGGAAATGCGGTACCGGACATCTTTTTCCGGCTCTTCTCCATACAGACGGATCAGGGAACTGCTGGCCGGTCTGGAAGAAATGTAGCCTTTGATGTAGGTGAAGTACCAGTCCAGCTCGCTGGAGTTGTTGATGTGGGATCTCAGCAGCACTTCTCCTTTCCGCTCGTTCGGGGCATTGATGACCGCCTCGTATTCGGCAAGGGGAGTCAGGCGAGTCTTGGAATGTTCCAGGATGTCCTGGCAGAGTGTCTGGCAGGCGCCCCAGTCTTCCATCCAGAAGAGCAGCCGGGCCTTGTAGCCCTTGACAATCTCTTCGGTCAGGATATAGAGCGGATCGGACGGTTCCAGTTCCAGACTCTTGTCGAACAGCTGCAAGGTATATTCTGCCGTCGTCTGGAGGTCGGCTCTGCCCGGACGGGCTTCAATGTCAAAACGGTCCACGATGGGCAGTCCCAGCTGGCTGGAGGCCTGTCCTGCTTCCCATGGTTCGCAGAAAAGGCGGATCAGATTGTAGTAGCAGATCGCCTTGATGGAGTAGGCCGCACTCAGAGTGCTTTTGGCCGTCTTGCTTTCCCTTCCCTTCATATTTTCAATGACAATGTTGCAGTCGCGGATGACCTGCCATGTGTCACGATATTCCCATTGGCGCTGGTTGATGATTTCACCGGCATAGGAAACCAGATTGGTGCCCACCATGATGTTGGCATCCAGGTTGTCCGCGCAGCCTTCCAAGTCGGAGATGGTCTTCATGTTGCCCAGGATGAGTTCGTCGCCGCCGCCCTCCATGTCCCGGAGGTGGGTATGGATCAGTGAGGCAAATTCTTCATCGGTAGAGGGCAGGACCATTCCTTGAGGTTGGACGTCCAGATAATTGCCGCAGGAAGAAATCGCCGCAAGTGACAGTAATATGATGAGGACTTTTTTCATGTTCTTAGAATTCAATTCTCAAACCTGCAGAAATGCTGCGTGTGGTCGGATAAGTCGCTCCGGCAACTTCCGGGTCCATGCCGTCGTAACGGGTGAAGGTCAGGAAGTTGTTCATGGAGAGATTGAAGCTGACATCCTGCATCTTCATTTTCCGGGAAATGGATTGAGGCAGGGAATAGGTCAGGATCATGCTCTTGATCCTCAAATAGGATTTGTCTTTCAGGTAGATCGCATCAACGATGTTCCAGTCCATCGGATTGGAGGCGGCAAAGTTGTATTTGGGATCGAAACAGTCGTAGATCCGTGGATATTTCACTCCGGTCGTCCTGTCTGGGGTCCAGCGGTCGGTCCGGTCCCGGTTGACATTCAGATGATTGGAATAGAGGTCGCTGTATTGTGACTGGACTTCTTCCTGGTTGATGCCGGAATGTCTCGCATTGAGGTAGCTGGCCGGCGATTCAATCTTGTCATAGACTTTCGCGCCGAAGGAATAGACTCCTGAAATGCTGAATTTCAGTTGCTTATAGGACAGCGACAGGTTGATGCCTCCCGTATAGGGGGCGATGCTGGTGCCTAGATAGTAGCGGTAGTTGTCCGGACGGTTGAGGTCTGAATCCTGGGCAATGTCCGCATCCTCCCTCAGACGGAATCCGTAAAGTCCGTTCTGCGGATCGATCCCATAGCACTGTCCAGCAATGATGGCACCGATCGGATAGCCTTCGATGTACCTGTCTTTGGCGGTGATGCCGATATTGGAGCTCGGCCGGTAGCGCGTCACCTTGTTGTAGTTGTAGGCAAAATTGAGCGAAGCGTCCAGCTTCCAGTCCCTGGTCTGGACAATCTTTCCGTTGAGGGTGGTCTCCACACCGCTGTTCAGGATATCTGCAGAATTGAAATGGACATAGGTGAAACCGGTGTTGGACTGCACTTGTGAGGAACTGACCACATCAGAACTTTTTCTCAGATACACTTCCGTATTGAGTGTCAGACGGTCTTTCCACAGTCCGAAATCCAGTCCGATCTTGCCGTCTGCCGTCTTTTCCCAGCCCAGATTCGGGTTCGGAGCAGAAGGCAGGTAGCCCAGCATATAGGACTGGTCATTGTAGTAACGGAATTCCTGGCTGTAGTATTTCATCACCAGCTGGTGGGTGGCCAGGGTGCTGATGTCTCCCGTATAGCCGAATGCGGCGCGAAGAGTCGCATGGGAAATTACAGGAACCTGTTTCATCCAAGGTTCTTCTCCAATGTGCCATGCCGCTCCTGCGCTCCAGGTCGGGTTGAACTGCTGCTTGCTGCCGAAATTGGAGCTGCCGTCGCTGCGGATGGAGGTGTTGAAGACAAAGGTGTCGCCCAGATAGTAGTCGGCGGAAGCATAGAAGGAGGCATACCGGTTCTTGGTGAAATATTGTCCGTTCAGCCTTTCGACCTGTTTGAGCCACTGGTCTGCCGGTCCGCTGATTTCCGGCAGGGAACTGGTTCCGGTAACCGGGTCATAGTTGTACCGTTTCGTGAAGATGGTGTTGGAATTGGAGCCTCTCAGCTCGCTTCCCGCCAGTACGTTCAATGTATGTCTGCCGCCAAAGGTCTGATTGTAGGAAAAATGTCCGCGGACCACGTAGGAGTTGCGGTTGGCCCGGTTCTGTGAAATGTTGCCGTAGAGCTTGGTCTGGCTCTTGTCATCATTGCCCAGACGATCCTTGAAGGCGGAATAGGTGTTCTTGCCAATGACTTTGTCCGTCGCATTGTTGGAGAAGGACCAGGAGGCGAGCCCGATGAATTTCAAAGGACGGGCGAGGGTCAGGTCGATCTGGGCGCGGAGCGTGTTGGACGTGTTGACGGTCTTGGTGTAGTTGTTGTCCAGTTCTCTCATGATGTTGAAACCGTCTTTCGGCATCACCAGCTCGTTTTCACGACCGTTGAAATAGCCCAGAGAAAAATAGGTGTTGTCAGCGGCGTAGCTGCCGTCTTCACGGTAGGCCTTTTCATACGGATTGGCAAAATAGGCATAGGTGAACGGATTGACGGAACTCTCTGGATTTTTGGACTCCTGTCTGGCCGTCTCGAAGCCGAAATCAATTCTGACTGCATCGTTCGGCTTCAAATTGACATTGGCATTGAGATTGTATCTCCGGTAGTCATTGTGGATGAGCATGCCCTTGTCGTCGTTGAAACCACCGGATACATAATAGGTGTATTTCTTGGAACCACCGCTGAGTGAAAGGTGGTGGTTGTGGGAGAATGAGTTCCGGAACAGGAGACCGTACCAGTCGGTCGTTGAGGATTTGAGTCCGGCGATGTAGGCATCTTGGGCGGCCGGGTCGTTTTTCATGCCGGCGAACTGGCCGGCGCCACTGCGGATCTGGCCCACGATGCCCACAATCGGACAGATTGTGGCCGGGTCGGTCTGGTGTTGCTCATATCGGCTGGCGCCAAATTCTTTCCACAGCTCGTCTTCCCAGTCCAGCTTTTCGGCGGAGTTCATCAGGTTCAGGCTGCGCTGTGGCTTGAAGGACCAGGTGAAGTTGTTGTTGTAGCTGACTCTCATCCTGCCTTCATTGCCTCTTTTGGTGCTGACGACAATGACTCCGTTGGCTGCACGGGAACCGTAGATGGCCGCTGCCGCCGCATCTTTCAAGATGGTAATGTTGTCGATGTCGTTCGGGTTGATGTTGCCGATGCCGTTTACGAAAATATTGTCAAATCCGCCGGTAGCCAGTTCCTGGTTGCTCATGGTCGGGACATCGTTCTGTACGGGCACTCCGTCAACGACCCAGAGGGGTTCGGAGGAGCCGCTCAGATTGCTGTTGCCTCGAATCCGGATCTTGGCCTGGGTGCCGGGCTGTCCGGAAACGGCCTGAATCTGTACTCCTGCCACTTCTCCTTGCATCAGCGAGCTGACGGAAGAGAGCGGTTTGGATTCGAATTTGTCGGCGTTCATTATGCCGACCGAACCGGTAATCCTTTTGACGGTGGTCTGGGCATATCCTGTGATGACGGCATTTTCCAGCAGGTTCTCTTCATACTGGAGGACAATGTGCAGGTGGGTCTTCGGCCCTTTGGTCAGGTCATACTGCTCTGTCTTCATGCCCATCGAAATGATCTGCAGGGTTTTCACTCGTAATGGGATCTCCATCTCGAACCAGCCGTCCAGATTGGTGGTGGTCCCTTTTCCGTCCAATCCTTCGAACAATATGCCGGCACCGATGATTGGCTGTCCTTCCGGATCGGTGACGGTGCCATTGATTGTGATCTGTTTTTGGGGTTCTGCAGTTTGTACAAAAGATAGGGCTGTCACCTGAGGGACAACAGATAAAAACAGCAGAGCTGTCAATATGAATTTTATGAATATAGGCACTTTTCCCCTATTTTAGGCTAATATAGGCATTTCTCTTTAATAAATATCGCGGCGTTTTATTGAAAATTGGCGCTATGGTTACTTTTGTTCAATTTGATAAGCCTGCATTGGCTATTTTAGGAAAGAATGTTTAAATTTGAAAAATAGACAAGAATGAAAATACAAAGCAGTCATGGATACACTCAAGCAACTTTTTGAAGACTATACTGGCCGTCAGGCTACTGAAATATTCGAACTTAATTCTTCTGGAAGCAACCGCCGTTATTTCAGGATGAGAAATTCTGCCAAGATGACCTTGGTCGGTGTCATTGGAACCAATAAAGACGAGAATCACGCATTCATTGAAATTAGCAGACATTTTGTGGAGAAGGGTATCAGGGTTCCGAAAGTATTGGCCGTATCAGAAGACGGGATGACCTATCTTCAGGAGGATTTGGGCGATGGCCAATTGTATTTGAAGTTGACGGACGGACGTGAGAGTGGAGAATATTCCGATTATGAACGTTCTCTTCTGTGTCGGACGATTGAGAAATTGCCTCAAATTCAGTTCAAGGGTGGTGAGGACCTCGATTTCAATGTCTGTTTCCCGGAGCCTGAGTTCAACGAACGGATGGTGATGTTTGATCTCAATTATTTCAAATATTGTTTTCTCAAGGCGACCGGACTGGATTTCAATGAAGTGAAGCTCCAGATTGATTTCGAGAAACTTCGGGACGACTTGATGAAGAATGTCGGCAAGACATTCATGTATCGTGATTTCCAAGCTAGAAATGTGATGATCAAGGACGGGGAACCGTATTTCATCGATTTCCAGGGAGGACGTCGTGGCCCGATTTATTATGATGTCGCTTCTTTCATCTGGCAGGCACGTGCCCGTTATCCGGAAGACTTGAAAAAAGAGATGCTGGAATGTTATCTGAGAGCATTGAGAAGTTACCAGCCGGATTTGGATGAAGCGGAATTCTATTCTCATCTGCGGATTTTTGTCCTTTTCCGTACACTTCAAGTGCTAGGTGCCTACGGCTTCAGAGGCTATTTTGAAAAGAAGCCTCATTTCCTTCAGAGTGTACCTTATGCTATCGACAATCTGCGACGTTTGTTGAAGACTCCTTTTGAGGAATATCCATATTTGAATGAGGTGCTGCAGACCTTGACTACAATGCATCAGTTCTATGAGATTGCCATGGACAAGCGTCTGGAGGTGAAGATCTACTCTTTCGCTTACAAGAAGGGCATTCCTGCCGACACTTCCGGCAACGGTGGCGGATATGTGTTCGACTGCCGTTCCATCAACAATCCGGGCAAATATGAATTTTACCGCCAGTTCAACGGTATGGACCAGGAAGTCATCAAGTTCCTGGAAGATGATGGGGAAGTCAATGTGTTCCTGGACAGTGTCTATGCGCTGGTTGATGCCCATGTGAAGCGGTTCATGGAACGGAAGTTCACTCATCTCCAGGTTTGCTTCGGTTGTACCGGCGGCCAGCACCGTTCGGTCTATTGCGCTGAACATCTGGCTGAACATCTGTTGAAGAAGTTTGACATTAAGCTGAGCGTTATCCACAGGGAATTGGATATAGAAAAGATGATGTAGGGAGGACGCGCATGAAGGCTATGATTTTTGCGGCGGGGCTGGGAACCCGTCTCCGTCCGATTACCAATACCATCCCGAAAGCGATGCTGCCAGTCTGTGGAGAACCGCTGATTGCCCATGTCATCCGAAACTTGAAGAAGTACGGCTATGACGATTTCGTCGTGAATGTCCATCATTTCCCGGACCAGATCATCCAATATTTGAGGGAGCAGGACAATTTCGGAGTCCGCATCCGGATTTCGGACGAGAGGGATCTGCTACGGGATACGGGAGGTGGACTGGCCTATGCCGAGCCTTTGCTGAAAGATGCGGAGAACGGTCATTTCCTGATCCACAATGTGGACATCCTGTCCGATCTGGATTTCGGTTGGCTGCAGACCGCCGTCCCATCCGATGCGATGGCGACGGTCATCGTGAGCCCTCGCAAGACCAGCCGGTATTTCCTGTTCAATGATGAAATGCGTCTGGTGGGCTGGACCAATCTTTCGACCGGAGAGGTGCGGAGTCCGTATGCATACCTGGATGTGGAGGCCTGCCACAAATATGCCTTTGCCGGTATGCACGTGGATTCGGTCCGCATCTTTGACCTCTTCCATCAGAAGCAGATGCCCCAGAAATTCCCGATTGTGGATTTCTATCTGTCCATCTGCAAAGATTATCCTGTCTATGGCGTGGTCCCTCCGGAGCTGACATTGATCGATGTCGGCAAGCTGGAGACCATTTCCGTCGCTGAAGAATTCCTGAAGAAATAAAAAATGAGGGAGTTCACAGTGAACTGAACCCCCTCTTCTTTGTATGTATTCAGACCTTATCAAGCCTGGATTTCGTCTTCCACTGGAAGAACTTTACAGTTGCCTTGTCTGCTTTCATTCTGGATCTTGCGCAGACTGTTGAAGAACAGCACGATCAGCAGGATGGCTGTCAGTATGGTGACGATGTAGAGTCCTTTCGGCATCAATTCGTAGAAACTTTCCACCTCACCCAATTCGCTTTGTCCCAGGATCAGAGCAAAAGTGTTGTTGGTGAAATGCATCAGCATGGTGAGTTTCAGGGAACCGGTCTTGTAGTAGACATAGCCGAATACCACACCCATCAGAAAAGCCGGAATGGCCTGCCAAGGATTGAGGTGGATGAAGGCGAAGAACAGGGCGGAGATGACAATGGCGGTTGCAGGATGCATGCCTCTTTGCTCTGAACCGATTCTGCTGTAATTGAGGAGTCCTCTGAGGACCATACCACGGCATAGCCATTCCTCAAAGAATGGAGCCATGATGCTTACGCAGATGAAGTTCAGAATAAAGTTGCCCTGGGTCATCTGGTTGAGCGCCTCTTCCAGCCAAGCTGGCATTTCCGGCATGGCGAGACCGATCGGGTCCATGGCCAAAGAACCTGCCAGGGTCACCAATATGCACATGAGTGCCAGCACCCAGCCCTTGAACGGGCTGAAATGACGGCTGTCAATTGCATAGCCGGGTTCTGACATGAACCGGTTGCTGATGCTTTTGTTATGTGCCCAGATCATAGGGGGTATGAACATGAGCGGATAACTGATCAAAGTGGCGTATTCTGTTCCTGCTTCCTGTCCCAGCAGCTTGATCGCCAACATGGTGGCGACATTGCCCAGCAGTGCGCCGGCAATGAGCAGTCCGAGCAAGGCGAAAAGTCCGGTTACTCCCGGTGTGTACCAGGAGTAGGCGGACAACAGATCGTAATTGCTGTTCTCGCTTTTTCTGAGAAAACCCATGATTAGTGGAGAGGTGTAGGGTAGATTCCTTGCTCTACCAGTTCTTTGAATTTGGCAACGACAGCAGGGCGGTCTTCCTTGTAGGTTACTCCGAACCAGTGGGATGGAGTGGAAAGAACTTCACATTTTCCTTCCTGGTGGTTGATGATTTCGTCCACAGCGAATGGAATGTAATATTCTTTCTTCAATTCACCGATGTTGGTGTCCAGGAATGACTTGAAGATATGGTCGCTCTTTTCGAAGTAATCAGGAGTGAAACCCCACATATTCATGGAGCAGAGAGCTTTGCCGGCCAGTTCCAGATGGTTCTCGCCGGTAACAGAATTGTCACCATATACTTTCCCATCTTTTTCCAAAGAAATGTTGAGATGTTCAGCAATGCCTGTCAGCTGTTTGTTTTCATCATAATAGCAGATACCTCTAGAAACTCCGCCGGATTCAGAAAGGGTGTTGTCCAATTCAAATCCGACAATGCAGTAGTTGCCTGTCTGGTTTTCATGAGCCGTCAGCCAGTCGGCCAGGAGAGTGAAGGATTCTTTTCCATAGTAATCATCTCCGTTGATGACTGCAAATGGTTCATGTATCGCATCTTTTGCCATCAGGACAGCATGGGCAGTACCCCAAGGTTTCTGTCTTTCTGGATTGAGTGTATAACCTGCTGGAATTTTGTCCAGTTCCTGTGTGACGAATACGAATTCGAGAGGAGTGCCATCAATACATTTCACATTCTTGTATTTTTCTTTGACAGCAGTTTCCATCTGCTCCTTGAAATATTCTCTTACCACATAGACCACCTTGCCAAACCCTGCATTTACAGCATCGTAGATGGAATAATCAATGATTGTTTCGCCACTAGGACCGACACCGTCCATTTGTTTCAATGAACCATAACGGCTTCCCATACCGGCAGCTAATACGAGTAATGTTGGTTTCATGCTTATAGATTTATAAGATTCGTTATTTTTCTTTTACAAACATACGCTTTTTATCTTGTTCTGCCAATTCTTGACAGGCTCTTCTTTGTCTTTTGCAATTCTCTGTCAATGGAATGTGTTTGGTTAGGAGCAAAGCTTTGGGACGTTCATATTTTTCGAAGCTCTGATTGATCTGTTTCCATATTTCTTCCAGCTCTTTTTCCGGAATTGATTGAGTAGGAGGCTCTTCAATCAGCAGGACGACTTTCTGTCCGAATTTGGCGTCCCTGACAAAAGTGATGGCATAAGGATAAGTAAGATGCCCAGCTAGTTTTTCCTCCAGTTTCTCAATTTGGAGCTTGATGCCGCCGCTGACGATGACATTGTCGGCGCGCCCTTCCACTCGGAAACTGCCGTCGGCCCTGAAGGTGACCAGATCATTGGTCAGAAGGGGAGAGGCGGTCAGCTGCGGAGCGCTGATGACCAGTCTGCCGTCTGAGTCCCCTGAAAGGGAAATGCCTTCGAGGGGGGTGTAGTACTGGCTCCGGTGAGGCCCGTTCAGCTTTCTCAGCGCAATGTGCGAGAGGGTTTCTGTCATGCCGTAGGTGGAATAGATGGCCGTAGGCAGGTCTTGGATCTGTTGTACCAGATCTTCTTCCACGGCGCTTCCTCCAATGAGGAGAATGCGGACCCGGCCCAGTTGTTCCGCATCCTGCTGCAGGGTGTCGTACAATTGGAGAGGGACCATAGCGGCCAGGTCAATGTCCTGTTGCAGCCAATGGAGCGGACGACCGCTCAAAGTGGGGCAGAGAACCAGTTCCAGATTGGCTGCCAAGGCTCTGACCACCATCATCTTGGCTCCGATGTATTTCAGATTCATGCACAGCAGGGCCGTCTGTCCTTCGTGGAGATGGAAGAAACGGCAGGTGGCGACGGCACTGCAGATCATCCGCCGCTTTTCGACCAGCATTTGTTTCGGTGTTCCGGTGGAGCCGGAAGTCTGGACCTTCATGCAGGGAGAAGCGGAAAACCAGTCGCGCAGAAAGGCATCCAGTTCGCTCCATTGGTCCGGCCGCTGGCTGTCCTCCGCCAGACAGCTTTCCAGCTGTCCGTCGAGAATTTCCTCCGGGGTGAAGATTCTTCCCCGGTACCGGAATGTCTGGCGGCAGATTTCTGTACAGTAATCTGAATCGTTGCTCATCATCTTGTAACTTTTTTCCAGAGCTGGTCGTGACGGATTTCCAGGCTTCTGTCGATGTTGTCCGTAAAGAGGAGTCCTGTTCCCAGTCCTTGCGGAAGACGGGTACCGAGGCTGCCGCACCATTGGGCGATCGCATCCAGACCGACGTTGGATTCGAGAGCGGAGGTGATCCACCATCCGATGCCTCTTTCTCCGGCGAGCCGGATCCATTCTTCACAACCGGCAATGCCTCCGTGCAGGGACGGCTTGAGAATGATGTATTGAGGTTTCACCTGGTCCAGCAACTGTTCCTTCTGCTCCGGATAGAGGCAGGGAATCAGTTCTTCGTCCAAGGCGATGGGAAGCGGAGTCTGTGCGCAGAGTTCCGCCAGGGCCGCCCATTGTCCAGCCATGATGGGCTGTTCGATGGAATGCAGGTCCAGTTCTGCCAGCCTGCGGAGTTTCTCGGGAGCATCTTGCGGAGTGAAACCTCCGTTCGCATCCACTCTGAGCGTAATTTCCTCGGCGCAGAAATGTTGGCGGATGAATCGGAGCAGGTCCATCTCTTCTTCGAAATCGATGGCACCGATCTTCAGCTTGATGCAATGGAAACCCAGTTCCAGCTTGCTCTTGATCTGCTCCAGCATGGTGGCATGGTCGCCCATCCAGATGAGTCCGTTGATCGGGATTCCCTTTTCCCCTCTGGAAAAGGCATTATCCCAGAGCCGTCCGTCCTGGGCGGAGAGGGAACGGAAAGCAGTCTCCAGTCCGAAGCGGAGGGAGGGATATTTCCTCCAGTCCATCACCTGTTCCAGCTGCTCCCGTCTGGTGCAGGCTGCTACCTTGGCCAGCATTTCTTCGTAGTCGGGAACGTCGTCCACACTGAGTCGGGGAAGGGGGGCACATTCTCCCAGTCCGATCCGGTTATCTTCCTCTATCTGGACATACCATATTTTCCGGAGGGTATAGACGCCTCTGGAAGTGCCGGCCGGCTTCTTGAAATGAAGGGTCTTGGGAAGAATCGTTATCTTCATCTTGTCGGATGTCCTTATGGCATTTTAGGATATTTCTTGAAATCCGGTTTCCGCTTCTGGAGGAAAGCTTCTTTTCCTTCCTGCGCTTCATCGGTCATGTAATAGAGCATGGTCGCATCGCCTGCCAACTCCTGGATTCCAGCCTGACCGTCCAGTTCGGCATTGAGTCCGGCCTTGATCATCCTGAGTGCGAGCGGACTGAGCTGCATCATTTCTTCTGCCCATTGGACATATTCATCTTCCAATTGTTCGAGAGGTACCACTTTATTGACCAAGCCCATTTCCAAAGCTTCTTGGGCATTGTATTTCCGGCAGAGGAACCAGATTTCTCTGGCTTTTTTCTGTCCTACTACTCTGGCCAAATAGGAAGCACCGAATCCTCCGTCAAAACTGCCGACTCTTGGACCGGTTTGGCCGAAGATGGCGTTTTCTGATGCGATGGTGAGATCACAGACGACGGTCAGGACATTGCCGCCACCGATTGCGAAGCCGTTGACAGCTGCAATCACGGGTTTCGGAATGCTCCGGATCTGTTTCTGGACATCTAGGACACTCAATCTCGGAATTCCGTCTTTTCCGATGTAGCCGCCACGTCCTTTCACGTTCTGGTCTCCGCCAGAGCAGAAGGCAATCTTGCCGGCACCGGTGAGGACAATGACGTCCACTTCCTGCATTTGTCTGCACAGGTTCAGCGCATCGCTCATCTCCGCAGTTGTCGTCGGGGTGAAAGCATTGCGGTAACGTTCTCTGTTGATGGTAATTCGGGCTATGCCATTGTAGTATTCAAAGATGATGTCTTCATATTCTTTGATGGCTTTCCATTCTCGTTGGGTGCTCATATTATTATGTTTTTCAATTTGTTGTGATATTCTTTCAATTTTGTGCTGTCTAGATTGCTGTCAGTATGTACTTCCAGCAAGATTGGTTTTTCTTCTGCCCCGGTGCGGATAAATTCTTTGATGCTTTGGTCTAATTCTGCTTCATTGCAGGCATGAAGATAGTGGAAACCTCTTTCTTCTGCCCATGCTCGGGCAGATGTCTGGTGTTTGCCAAGAATATAGTCACTGGATTCTTTCTCGCTATTCAGACCGGGCAGATTCTTGAAGATTTCTCCACCTTCATTGTTGATCAGCAAGATGTGCAGTTTTTTTGACAGGTGCCGATTCCAGAGAGCATTGGCATCGTAGAAGAAACTCAGGTCACCGATGATGACGAAATTGGGGTGGTGGGAATCTGCCGCATAGCCTACTGCTGTGGACAGAGACCCTTCAATCCCGCTGGTTCCACGGTTGCAATGGACTTCGATCCGGTCTCCTATTGGGAAGAGTTGTGCATAGCGTATGACGGAACTGTTTCCCAAATGTAGAATGCTGTCTGTTGGTAGCCGGTCGAGCAGTTTGCCGATGGCGCCCATTTCTGAATAGCCACGTTCCGGACAAATGATCTGGTCGGATAGTTGGTGCCACTGCCTGGCGTAGTCTGTGTTTTCCTGGCGGTCCGGCAATGCTTCCATACATTCCATGAAAAGTTCAGGAGAAATCTGGATGTGATGGGTCAGACAGCAGAACAAGTCGGTGAAATGATCATCTTCCTCTATATTCCAATGGACCTGAGGTGTTTTTTTTCGGAGAAAGTTCTTGAGGCGTTTGGAAACGATATGGCCTCCCAGGGTAATGAGCAAATCTGGACGTAGTTGTTCCAACATATTTTCATTTTCCGTAAGGGAGAGAAGGATTGAATCGAAATTGCTGATCCCGTCCGGACAGGGATGATTGCCGATGTGTTCGTGAAGGCAGACGATGGAATCGGGCAGGAAATATGTCTTTCCTGGAGTCCTCTGCCCCACAACCAGTAAAATCTTTCTGTATTTCAGGAACTTATCGAGTTGCTCCATGATGGCTTGCCGTTGTACTGGAAATTTTTTGGTACGGATGATTCTGGCTTCCGGCAGGCTGGGGGTGGAAAATTGGAAAAGCGGTTCTGATAGCGGCAGGTTGATATGGACGGGATGTCTTTTTTCCAATTGAGCCAAGGCTTCGTTAATTTGTCGGTTGCCATACCAGTGATCTTCTTCTGTTCGGAATTCTGGAATATTGACCGAGTGGACTCCTGACTGGCTGAATACACCAGGTTGTACAAGGGTTTGTCCGTCCATCTGGTCAATCCAGGCTTCTGGTCTATCTGCAGAAAGAATCAAAAGTGGAATTCTCTGGTAACGGGCTTCCGCCAAGGCTGGATGGAGGTTCAGCAGAGCAGTACCGGAAGTGCAGCAGACGGCAGTGGGATTTCCACTTTCCAGAGAACGTCCTAATGCGAAGAATCCGGCGCTCCGTTCATCTGTCACTGCATAGCATTTCATTTCCTTCAGGGCACTGAAGGTCTGGACCAGGGGAATGTTCCTGCTCCCAGGGCAGAGTACAATCTCTTTGATTCCGTGTGCCAGCATCAAACTGGCCAGCTCCAGTACATTTGTTTTGTCAGTCAGCATCTTCCATCGTAATTATAGTAGGGTGAGGATAGTCCCCATCTTGTTGGTGGTTTCCGTCCATTCTTGTTCCATTTCAGATTCGGCTACCAGTCCGCCGCCTGCATATAGTTTTAGTTCTTTATCTGTGATTTCCATACATCGGAGATTGACATAGATGTCAATGTCTCCGTTGGAATCCAACATTCCTGTAAAGCCGGAATACCATTTCCGATCATATCCTTCGTTCCGGTTGATGAAGGATATGGCTTTCTGTTTCGGCAAACCGCAGACCGCTGGTGTCGGGTGGAGTTTCCTGAGAAGACCGGACAAACTGGCACCTTGCTTCAATTGGAAACGGAAGGTTGTCTTGAGATGGCAGAGTCTGCCTGCCTGTATGGTGCCAGGGCCTGTCTCTTGTATCTGCCGGGCCTGTTCTTCCAAAATGGTTCGGATATAGGAGGCGACATGCGCCTGTTCTGTCCGGTTCTTCTGGTTCCAATGGGGAAGGACTCCGTTTTCTGACGTGAGGGTTCCTGCCAGTGCGACAGTCTGCCATTCTTCCCCCCTTCGGGAAATGAGAATTTCCGGTGTGCAACCCAGCCAGATTCCGGTCAATGGAGACGAATAGAGGTAGATGAAGGAGTTGGAATATTGGTTGCAGGCCTTCAAAAATGTCTGTAAGGGAGAAAAAGACTCCTTGCACGCTATTTTTGTCATTCTGGACAGGACGATTTTTGGAAATTCCCCTTTGTCAATGGCGGATTTGAAAAGATGGAATTTTTTTTCGTATTCCAATTTTTCTGTTTCCTGTTCAGGCGGTAGAGTTGTTGGAGAGTTGTCACTTGTCTGCACGATGGAAGGTAAAGGAAAGAACTCTTTCTCGCCTTGTATCAGGAGAAGGGGAGATGTGCCCGAGCAGTTGAAGGGAGCAGCAACAAAACCAGTCTTGCCTTCCAACGCTTCAATGGATGGCACTTCTTCATATTTTCCGTTGATGAGAGCACATATCTGGTTTGCCCCCGGCAATCTGAACAAGGCCAGGGGATCATGTTTTCTACATTTCTGGTCAATGAGGTTGCAGTTATTGTCCTCCATTCTTTTTTACGATAAAGTTCACTACTCTGATGGATGAGACGCTTTTCTCGTCTTTGTTGATGACTTCAATGTTCCAAATATGCGTCTTTTTGCCTTGATGGAAGAGGGTTGCTATGGCCTTCACTTTTTCTCCCATCCGTACAGGTCGGATGTGCATGGCGTTCACTTGCTGTCCTACAGCCATTTCATCTTCTGCACACAGGCGCTGGGAACCCAGGCCTGCCAACGTCTCTCCTAGTGCGATGGTCGCTCCTCCATGGAGGTATCCGTGTGGCTGGATAGTTCTTTCATCTACCGGCATTTCTGCTTCTATTCTCAAGTCGGAGGCATAGGTGTATGTTATACCAATATTTCCGATCAATGTCTTTTTGCAGAACTCATTGTACTGTTCTAATTTTTCTGGGCTGGCGATGTTTGTTTCATTGCAGTTTGTCATGTGTAAGAATGTTTTTGATTGGGGAATGGCATTCCCGTATTTTGTTCCTGAATAAAAGGTATGGTTTGACAAATATAACAAATTGTAGCAAGCTGTGGAAGAGATAATTTGCTCTTTTGATGAGGTAGAACTATATTTGCATCAATTGATTGAGTCTTCTATGGGATGGTTTGACAAATATTTCAGGAAATATGACAAAGATCAGAGGACTTCTATCATCCTCTATTTTTCGGTCACACTCATTTTCGTCCTTTATGTAGTGTTCAACCGGGAGATTGGTCTGATCAATTGGGCCAAGAATGGTCTGGAGCTCCGTCAGCAAAAAAAGGAGATTGTCCGTTATGATAAGGAGATAGGAGTGATGGAGAAGAAAATCAATATGCTGTCTACAGATAAAGATACTCTCGAGCAATTTGCCCGAGAGAACTTCTTGTTTGCCAGTCCTGGAGAGGACGTCTATCTGATTTCAGAGGAGGACTAGCCTCCCCCTGAAAGAGTTTTTCTAATAACCTGTATAGGACCACGGTGTAATCTGATGGAGCTCTTTCTTGAGCTGTTCAGAGATTTCCAGCCCTTCAATGAAGTTGTAGATGGTCTGTTCGTCTATGTGTTCTCCTGTTCTGGTCAAATCTTTCAATGTTTCATATGGATTTTTGAAGCCTTCCCTTCTGAGGATGGTCTGGATGGCTTCGGCAACGACTGCCCAGTTGTTTTCCAAGTCTTTTTGGATGACATTCTCATTCAAGATCAGTTTGTCCAATCCTTTTTTCAATGACTTGAAAGCGATGAGACTGTGTGCAACCGGCACTCCCATGTTTCTTAAGACGGTGGAATCGGTCAGGTCTCTCTGCAGCCTGGAGATTGGGAGTTTCATGGACAGGAAGGTAAAGATGGCATTGGCCATTCCCAAGTTTCCTTCTGCATTCTCGAAATCGATAGGATTGACTTTGTGTGGCATGGCAGAAGAGCCGACTTCTCCCTTTTTGACTTTCTGATGGAAGTACTCCATAGAGATATAAGTCCAGATGTCCCTGCTCAAGTCAATCAGAATGGTGTTTATTCTTCTCATGCTGTCAAAGATAGCCGCCAGATTGTCATAATGCTCAATTTGAGTAGTAGGATAGGAACGGTGCATTCCTAGTGATTTGACAAAGTCATTGGCAAATTCCACCCAGTTGATTTCTGGGTAGGCTACCTTGTGTGCATTCATATTGCCTGTTGCACCGCCGAATTTGGCGGGAAATTCAATAGCGCGCAACTGTCTGATCTGCTCTTCGATACGAACCTGAAAAACGTTGAATTCTTTTCCCAGTCTGGTTGGAGAGGCGGGTTGGCCGTGGGTCTTGGCTAGCATGGGAACACATTTCCATTGGATGGAATAGTCGGCAATGGTATTGATTATTTCGTTTAAAGTAGGGAGATAGACCTGCTCTATGGCTTCTTTCAGCATGAGTGGTTGGGCGGTATTGTTGATGTCCTGGGAGGTCAGGCCAAAATGGACGAATTCAGACCATTTCTCCAATTGCATTGCCTTGAATTGTTCTTTGATGTAATATTCGATGGCCTTCACGTCGTGATTGGTCACTTTCTCAATATCTTTGATGCGAACAGCAGCTTCAGGAGTGAGATCTTGATAAATGCTTCTGAGAGCGTTGAATTTCTCATGGTCAAAATCTGCCAATTGAGGAAGAGGAATATTGCAAAGGGCGATGAAATATTCAATCTCCACTCTCAAGCGATTCTGGATGAGGGCATATTCGCTGAAGAATTGTCTGAGCTGTTTGGTTTTGGGTGCATATCTTCCATCTACAGGAGAGATAGCAAATAAGAAGTTTGTATCCATGCTAATCTTACTTAGAAAGTTTTACCTGTACAAATTTACATCTTTAGGGAAAAATAACAATAGAACTTTCCGGACTATCCTGACAAATACTAGTTATGAAATAATTTCCGGTAGAGTTCTGCCACTTGCCTCGCTTCTTTCACATCGTGGACCCTCAGGATGGTCGCACCATTCTGCAAGGCGGCCAGATGAAGGGCTGAAGTGGCTGGCAGGGCTTCTTCTGGGGTGATGCCGAACTGTCGGAAGATCATGCTTTTTCTGGAAATTCCGACCAGAATGTTTGGATTGACGGCCTTGAACTGGGACAATTCCTTCATCAGTTGGTAATTCTGGTCGATGGTCTTGGCGAAACCGAAGCCGGGATCCAGAATCCATCGGCCGATTCCATATGTCCGGGCTTTTTGTTCCCATTCCTGGAAATAGCGGAGGACGGTGTCTGTGACAGCGGAAAGTCCATTTCCTGGATCCGGGCCATAGTCTGTCAGGCTCTGCATGGTCTGCGGATTGCCTCTTTTATGCATGGCGACATACTCCAGTCCCAATTCTCCGACGGTCCTGAGCATGGCAGGGTCATCTTCTCCTGCGGAAATGTCATTGACAATGAAGTCGCCGATTAGGTCATAGGCTCGTCTGACGACAGAGGCCCAGTAGGTGTCGATGGACAGGTGGATATCTGGAAAGTGCCGGCGGACCTCTTTCAGGGCGGGAGCCAATCGGATCCATTCCTCTTTTTCTCCTACCGCCTGGGAACCTGGTCTGGTGGAACAGGCTCCCAGATCAATGATGTCGGCGCCCTCTTCCACGTGACACCGGATTTTATGAATCAGCAGTTCTTTGTTCAAATGACCGGTCCTGTCCAGGCACCGGCTATCAGCAAAATAGGAATTGTCAGTAAGATTGACAATTCCCATTATTGCTATGTGATCTATATTGTTTCCCTTCATTTCCTATCTTGTTAGACGGTCCAGAGACACTTGAATCAATTCGCGGACTTTTGGCTTGTAGTCTGGATTGCTACTCTTCAGATGTCTGTTGGCGATGACACAGCAGACGGTTCCTGCTTCATGTCCCAAGTGTCTGGCAATGCCTGCGATGGCAGAGCTTTCCATTTCAAAGTTGGTGATTCTCCATTCACCGAAACGGAAGGACTCGAAATCCTGTACCATGTCTTTCATGGCAAGTGGAATTCTGAGTACACGGCCTTGCGGTCCGTAAAATCCAGATGCGGATACGGTGACTCCTTTGACTGTGCAGTCAGCGAAACGATCAATGAGTTTCGGGCTGGCCTTGACGAAATAGGGATCGGTCAAGTGGCAGTTCCAATGGACATGCTCTTTGAATGCTTTTTCCATGTCCAGTTCTGATATTTTGTCACGGTCTGCATACCAGTTGAGCAGTCCGTCACATCCGACAGAAATGTGTGAAAAGATGAAGGAACCCAGAGGAATGTCCGGCTGGACGGCACCAGTGGTGCCAATTCGTAAAATTGTCAAGGTCTTGTGCTCTGGTTTTACTTCCCGAGTTTTGAAATCAATATTGGCCAAGGCATCCAGTTCGTTCATGACGATGTCACAGTTGTCTGTTCCGATGCCGGTGGAGAGGACTGTCAGTCTTTTCCCATTATATTTTCCAGTTACAGACACAAACTCTCTGGAGGCATGTCTGAATTCAATGTCCGAGAGAAATTCTGAAATCATGTCCACCCTTCCAGGGTCACCGACAAGAATGACAGTATCGGCCAGCTCTTCCGGTTTCAGATGAAGATGGAATGCGGATCCATCATCATTGATGATCAATTCTGATTCTGGTATTCTCATGATATTTAAATTTAAAGTGTTTCATACTTGTTGGGACGCCCCAGCAGTATCATAGTTTAGTGTAGTTGCTCTCCTGTCCTCAAAAAAGAGAATCGGAAATACCAAATATAGGTTTTTAATCTGTCTTTTCCTATTTTTGCAGAAATGATTGCATGAAATAATTTATCAAATCTATATAGTTATGTGGCAGAGATCTCAAACTTTGTATTTGTCAATTTCAACCATCTTGATAGGGGTCATGTTCTTTTGTGCCAAGGCCGTTACTTTCGCAGGTGATGGTTCTGTGGCTGAAAAGATTCTGTTTACAGATTATTTCCCATATACTATCTTGTTGGTTGTCATTACGTTCCTGAACATTCTCGCACTTACGACTTTTAAGTTCAGGGTATTCCAGCTTAGGACAGCGATGCTGACGGCAATCGTCACATCCGCGTTTCAAGCATGGCTGGGGGTTGATTTTTATTTTACCCATTCTGATGTGGTGTTCCGTCTGGCGGCCCTTTTCCCGGTGGCTGCAATTATTCTGGACATCATGGCCTACAGGGGCATTTTGGCAGATCAGCTGCTGGTCGAAAGCGCCTATAGTCTGAGAAAGGCCAGAAGGGAACGCCGTTCCAGAAAATAAGCCCTGATTTTGTCAGAAAGCAAAAGCCCGGTCAATGCCGGGCTTTTGCCGTTTGAGGTCCGGAAGCGTTTCCGGAAATGAGGCTTCTGCATTTATTTCTTCTGTTCCTTTTCTGCATCGTTTCTCGTCAATCTCCTGATGGCCTTGACATTCGGGAAGAATTTGCTGGCGATCACCCGGATGACAGTATAGGTTGGGATGGCGATGAGCATGCCCAGGATACCTCCCAGATGGCCGGCGATGATCAGGACGATGAAGATTTCCAGCGGACTGGCCTTGATGCTGGTAGAGTAGATGTAAGGCTGCAGCAGGAAGTTGTCAATCAATTGCGTGACTACAAAGACGGCAACCAGGATCAGGGTGACACTGAGGAAGTTCATGCTGCCTCCGGCGGCGGAGACCGCACTGAATTTCAGAACCAGTCCCAGACCGGTGCCGATGGCGGCTCCAATCCATGGACCTACGTATGGAATCACATTGAGCATGCCGGCGAGGAAGGCGATACCGAGTGCCGGACCGACTCCCAGTTTCGCAAACACGAGCAATCCGATGAAATTGAGCAGAGCAACTGCTCCGACTTCGACCAGCAGGCCGACGAAATATCTTGAAAGCAAATTCTGGATGTCGCTGATCGCATCTTTTACTTTTTTCTCAAATGAATCAGGAACCATGGCTGAAATGATGTTTATGAAAAGTTTTTCATCTTTGATGAAGAAGAAGGAAATGAAGGTGACAGAGAAGATGCCGATTCCCATATTCATCAGGAAAGAGGCAACCGAGCCGATTACACTGGAGATGGACGTGAAGTCCAGGGATTTCATCAGGTACTCGAAAGTGTATTTTTCCACTCGGAAACCTTCTCCAAGGCTCGGGAAGGTGGCAATCAGCCAGTCGTTCAAGTCCTTGATCGGGTTGGAGAAGGACCTGAAGGCCGTATCCAGGGTGGAACTGTTCAGGTTGACCGATACCGTTTCGATGATGCTGTAGATGACCGGAATCACTTGTGTGACGACGGCGCTGAACAGCAGGAAGATGAACAGCTGGGTGAGGATTGTGAGCATGGCGGAGGGAGCGGATTTGCCCTTGATCTTCACTTTTTTCAGGAGTTGCATGATCGGATTGCCTACCAGAGAGACGACTGCTGCGATGATGATGTAGATCAGTGCCTCTCTGAAATACCAGCATATGGCACAGATGATGCTCAGCACGATGGCTGTCAATGTGAATTTCGCCAGCTTGTCCACTGGCCTCATATTCAGTTTTTCTTTTTCGTCTGTCATCTTTTTCTCGCTTTTTGATCAAATCTTTTCCAGAATCTGTTCAGGGGTGTCTGCAAGCAGCCAAGGGTGGTAGGCTTCCAGTTCTTCTCTGGAGCGGAAACCCCAAGTTACACCGACGGTCCTGACTTCTGCGTTGATGCCTGTCTGCATGTCGGTGTTGGTGTCGCCACAATATACGACATTTTCTTTCGTGATACCTTCTGCCAGGTCCATTATCTGCTCCACGATGGCAGGATCCGGTTTGATCGGCTGGCCTTCCCTCTGTCCCAGAATCTTCACGAACGGAATCTCCGGGAAGAAGTGGGCGATGAGCTTTTCCGCTCCGTCCTGGTATTTGTTGGAAGCGACTCCCATTTTGATTCCTTTTTCCTTGAGGGTAAAGAGTAGCTCTGTGATTCCTGGATAAGGGCGGGTAAAGTCTGTCTTGTGCGCATCGTAGTAGGGGAGGAACAGATCTTTCATCTTCTGTACATTCTCCTCGTCCACCTCTTCTGGCGGCATGGCTCCTTTGAACATATTGACAATGCCTCTTCCGCAAAGGAAGTTGTATTCGCCGGCTTCCCTTTCAGGGTAGCCACATTGTTTCAGGGCATGGTTGGTTGCCATTCCGAGATCTTTGACGGTGTCCAGCAGGGTACCGTCCAAATCGAATATCATCAATTTAGTCTCCATTTCTATTTCTATAAATTTTTAGCTTGCCTGGCGTTATGGCACAAGCTTGGGTCATATTTGCATCAGAGATTAAAAATATAATGTTATGAGAACTTCAGGATCAGTTAGAGATTCCATCTCTTCAGAACACCCTTCAATCACTTTGTCAGCTATCAGCGCCGTTATGGAAATTGAAGAATATCTACCTTCTGACAACTCTGTTTTTGCATTGGCAGGTCTCATCGCAGATTTGGGATTGGAACTGACCGGCATTACTGAATCTTGATTCGGGTGGACAGTTTGTCAGGTGCCAGACAAAGTTTCAGTAGCTTCGTTTCCGTTTCTCCTGCTTTCTTTGGATGGCGGATGCGGTCATTGATGATGAATTCTGAAACAGGGTCTTCCACATATTTCATCAGGGCTCTCTTGAGCGGTCTGGCACCGAAGGCAGGATCATACCCGGTTTCTGCAAGGAAGTTCTTTGCAGTCGGATTGATCTGTAATCTGTAGCCTGTATTGCTGATCCTTTTCTTGAGGTCTTTCAGTTCAATGTCAATGATTTTTTCCAGGTCGCCCTTTTCCAGGGACTTGAAATAGATTTTGTCATCTATCCTGTTGATGAATTCAGGAGAGAAAATCTTCCGGATTGATTTGTCCACGATATTTTGCCTGTTTTTTTCCAGATTTTCACGTGAAGTCGCAAATCCGATTCCATTTCCATATTCTTCGATTTCCTTGCTTCCGACGTTGGACGTCATGATGACGATCGTATTTTTGAAGTTGATGTGACGTCCTTCGCTGTCAGTCAGTCTCCCTTCATCCAATACCTGCAGGAGAATGTTGAATACATCAGGATGGGCTTTTTCAATTTCATCTAACAGGACAACACAATATGGAGATCTGCGGACTTTTTCGCTGAGTTGTCCTCCTTTGTCATATCCGATGTAGCCCGGAGGAGCTCCAATTAGTCTGGAGACAGAGAATTTCTCCATATATTCACTCATGTCAATCCTTATCAGGTTCTCATCAGAATCGAAAAGATATCGGGCCAAACATTTTGCCAGATGGGTCTTGCCGACACCGGTCGGTCCGAGGAACAGGAAAGAGCCAATGGGCCTTCCTGGATCCTTGATTCCGGCACGGTTTCTCATAATTGCTTTTGTGATGGCCTTGATGGCTTCATTTTGTCCAATCACTTCCTGCTGGAGATATTTTTCCATATTGAGGATTCTTTGTCCTTCCGATTCGGCTACACGGTTGATGGGAATACCTGTAATTTTGGAGACGATGGTTGCGATGTCTTCTTCAGTTACCTGGGCCTTTTCTTCTTCTCCTTGATGTCTCAGACGTACCATAGAGCCGGTTTCGTCTAGGGCATCAATTGCTTTGTCTGGCAAGGAACGGTCAGGAATATAACGGTCAGTCAGGCGGGCACAAGCTTCGATGGCTCCGTCCGAGTAGACAACGGAGTGGAACTCTTCATATCTCGACTTTGATTTCTGGAGGATGGAGATGGTCTCTTGAATGTCGGTGGGATTGACGATGATTTTCTGGAAGCGTCTGTCCAATGCTCCATCTTTTTCGACAATCTTGGAAAATTCGTCTAAAGTAGTGGCGCCGATGCACTGGATGTCCCCACGTGCCAGGGCCGGTTTGAACATGTTGGCCGCATCCAATCCTCCTTGTGAACTGCCGGCACCTACCAGAGTGTGGAATTCGTCGATGAAGAGGATGATGTCCGGGTTCTTGCTGACTTGTTTCAAGATTTTCTTGATTCGTTGTTCAAATTCTCCACGGTATTTGGTTCCGGCGACGACGGAAGCGATGTCCAGAGAGATGATCTTCTTGTTTTTGAGTACAGGAGGAATCTTTTCTTTGGCAATGCGGATGGCAATTCCTTCAATGATGGCAGATTTTCCCACACCTGGTTCTCCTACCAACATTGGATTGTTCTTTTTCCGCCTGCCGAGTATTTCAATGATGCGGTTGATTTCCTGTTCCCTTCCGACCACTGGGTCCAATTTGCCTTCGGTGGCGGCCTGTGTGAGGTCATAGCCGAAATCGGTGAGGGAGATTTCCTGTTCTTGAAAGCTGCCTTCCTGTTCTTGCGGCTGCTCCATACCGTTGTCTTCCAGATTGGAAGGGTCGTTTTCCTTTCGTTTGGGATGCAGGTTGTGTTCTGTGACATATTGCCTGATCCTGATGCTGTCTATGCCGTGTTCTTTCAGAAAGACATTGGCATAACCGGCCACTGCCTTGGACAGCGTGATGAGCAGATGGAGGGAACTGACTTCAGGTGCACTTCGGTGGATGGCTTCAAGCATGGTGATGCTTAGCAGATTCTGTGCACTGCGTGACAGGTTGATGCTCTCGAGTGCGGAATAGGGGATGTTCTCGTTGGTATAGATCCTGTAGTCAATGTATTTCTTCATTTCTGCCAGGTCAATCCCCAATTGTCTCAGTATTTCTGCCGCGATGTTGTCACTGTGCCGGATGATTCCAAGATAGAGATGGTCGTTGCCTATGGCATAACTGCCGGTCCTCATGGCTTCTTCACGTGCATAGGAGACGATAAGGTTCAGTTCATCAGATAATTTTATGTTCATGTAATAACAATGAGTCTTTATCAAAATGTAAATGTAGTAAAAATAGTGGGAATCTTCAGAAAATTTCATAAATTTGCATACTTGTAGAGTGAAGTTTCCAAGGGTTTTTCATTGAAGATCAGGACTCTTGCTGAAGGAGGGGGACAGTTTATGGAAAACATTTTAATTGATAATTCAATAAATAGATATGGATATCGAAGAGAAAATTGGTGAAGAAGGAAAAACCGGTGTGATTGAACAGATCAACATCGATGAGGAGATGAAGAGCGCATACATCGATTATGCGATGTCTGTGATTGTATCCCGTGCTTTGCCGGATGCCAGAGATGGTCTGAAACCTGTGCAGAGAAGGGTTTTGTATGGAATGTCAGAACTGGGTTTGAACTATTCTGGACAGACCAAGAAGAGTGCGAGGATTGTCGGTGAGGTGCTGGGTAAGTTCCATCCTCACGGTGACTCCAGTGTCTACGATGCAATGGCCCGTCTGGCTCAGAACTGGAACCAGAGATACCCGCTTGTCTGGGGACAGGGTAATTTCGGCTCAATGGACGGTGATCCGGTAGCTGCCATGCGTTACACCGAGGCCAAACTGGAAAAGCTCGCTGAAGATGTGATTGCTGATTTGGATAAGGATACGGTAGATTTCCAGTTGAACTTTGATGAATCCCTGGAAGAGCCGAAAGTGTTGCCGACCAAAGCTCCTCTTCTTCTTTTGAACGGTGCTTCCGGTATTGCTGTAGGTATGGCCACCAATATGGCTCCTCACAATCTGGGAGAATGTTGTGATGCGATTTGTGCTTATATCGACAATCCAGATATAGATACAGACGGACTGATGAAATATATCAAAGGTCCTGATTTCCCGACAGGGGGCATTATCCAAGGAGTTCGTGGCATCAGGGAGGCCTATGAGACCGGTAGGGGACGTGTCGTTGTACGTGCCAAGACCGAGATTGAAGTGGCTCCGAATGGCCGTGAAACCATCATTGTGACCGAGATCCCTTACATGGTCAACAAGATGGAGATGATCGAGAAGATTGCCAAAATGGTGGAAGACAAGAAGATTGAGGGGATTTCCTACATTAATGATGAGTCTTCCAGAGAGGGAGTACGTGTCATCTTCAAAGTAAAACAGGGCGCCAATTCCAGCGTTGTTCTGAATACTTTGTTCAAGTATACTCCACTTCAGTCCAGCTTTGCCATCAACAATGTGGCTCTGGACAATGGACATCCGAAGACCTTCTCCCTGAAGGACATGATCAAGGCATTCGTTGATTTCAGACACGAAGTGGTGGTCAGAAGAACTAAGTTCGAATTGGATAAGGCTCAGAAGCGTGCTCATATTTTGGAAGGTTTGCTGAAAGCTTTGGATATCATCGACGAGATCATCGAGATCATCCGTTCTTCCAAGAATGTGGATACCGCCAAGGCCAATCTCATGGAGAAGTTCGATTTTTCTGAAGTCCAGGCTTCTGCAATTGTCGAGATGCGTTTGCGTCAGCTTACCGGACTGGAAAGAGAGAAACTCCAGGCAGAATATGATGAGCTGGAGAAATTTATCCAGCACAGCTTGGACGTGCTTGCCAATGTCTCCATGCAGTTGGACATCATCAAGGAAGAGACTCAGGCTCTGAAAGAGAAATATGGCGATCCGAGACGTTCTGTCATTGAACCGTCAGAGGATGAGTTCAATCCGGAGGACTTCTATCCGGATGATGACGTGGTCATCACCATTTCCCATCTCGGATACATCAAGAGAACCGCCCTTACAGAATATAGAACCCAGAACAGAGGTGGTGTGGGCATGAAGGGCAGCACTACCCGTGATGAAGATTTCATCGAGCATATCTATGTTGCCAACATGCATAGCACCATGCTCTTCTTCACACGTGAAGGACGTTGCTACTGGCTCAAGGTTTACGAGATTCCGGAAGGTTCCCGTGCTTCCAAGGGCCGTGCCATCCAGAATGTGCTGAGCATTCCAGATGACAAGATTCTTGCCTACATCAATGTCAAGACTTTGAAAGACGAGGATTATATCAATAACAACTTCATCTCTCTTGTCACCAAGAAAGGTGTTATCAAGAAGACTTCACTTGAAGCTTATTCAAGACCGAGAATGGGCGGTGTGAATGCAGTCACTATCAGAGAGGGGGATGAATTGCTGGATGCTGTTCTGACCAATGGCAACGACCAGATTCTGATCGCATCCAACAATGGCCGCTGTGTCCGTTTCGATGAGACCGATGTCAGGCCGATGGGTAGGACCGCTTCTGGAGTGAGAGGTATCAATCTTGCAGAGGAGGATGAAGTGATCGGCGCTATTTCTTATAATCCGTCTGCGGAAGAGGCTTCCAGGCATACTGTACTGGTTGTCAGTGAGAATGGTTATGGAAAGAGAACTGATGTTGAGGAATACCGTACGACCAATCGAGGCAGCAAAGGTGTCAAGACTTTGAACATCACAGACAAGACTGGCAAGGTTGTTGCCATGAAGAATGTGACGGATGAGGATGATCTGATGATTATCAACCGTTCAGGATTGACTATCCGCATGGCTGTTTCAGACATCAGTCAGTTGGGGAGAGCCACGCAAGGTGTCAAATTGATCAACATCAAGGAGGGGGATTCAATTGCCGCTGTTTCGGTGGTGTCCAAAGATGAAGAAGAGGAAGAAACTCCAACAGAGAATACAGTATTAGAATAACATTAAATCATCAATTATGAAGAAAATTCTTATATCTTTAGCAATTTTGGCTTCAATGCAATTTGCTGATGCACAGGTTAAATCAGTAGCTGAGGCTACCAAAGGTATTGAAAAGGCTCTGGCTGCTTCAGAGAATCCTAAGAAGGCAACAAAGGGGGCAACCTGGATGAAACTTGGCCAGGCATATGTTGATGCATTCGATGCTCCTTACGGAAACATTTGGGCAGGCATGTCCAAACAGGAACTGCAACTTGTCCTGAACGAGCAGCCACAGTCTGTGGAAGTGGTAGAACTTATGGGACAGGCTTTCAGCAAGGAAACTTATGCTGAAAAAGTGCTTTATTTTGATCAGAGCGGAAAGCTTTCTGCAATTGAGGTAAAGAATACCGTAACAGAGAATCCATTGTCAAAGGCCGCAGATGCTTTCTTGAAAGCATTTGAAGTGCAGCCATCCAAAGAGAAGAATATCAAGAAGAGCCTTGATCTGGTTACCAATAAAATGGTTCAGGAAGGCTACTCACAGTATACCATCGGCAATGCTGATGCCGCTTTGCAGTTGTTCCGCAATGCGGTCAATGTTGAAAAGTCGGCTCCACTCAACAGATTGGATACCGCAATGGTCTACAATGTCGGTTTCATCGCATTCAACACTGGCAAGAATGACATCGCCAAAGAATATTTCCAGATCTGTCTGGACAACCGGTATTATGGTTCTGACGGTGACGTCTATGCAAAGATGGCTGCTGTCGATCAGGAAAATGCGGAGAATTATCTTCAGGAAGGTTTCCGCAAATTCCCAGAGAGCCAGTCAATCCTGTTCGGTCTGATCAACTACTACGTGCAGAAAGGTGACGGCACTGACAAATTGTTCACTCTCCTCGATGAGGCCAAGAAATCAGACCCTAACAACCCAAGCATCTACAATGTTGAGGGAGATGCCTATGCACGTGTAGGTAATCTTGAAAAAGCTCTTGAGGCGTATAAGCAGAGTACGGTTATCGACCCTAACTTCGCTGTGGGATATATCCAGATCGGTTGTCTGTATCTTAATCAGGCAAGAGGTATCTATGAGAAAGCCGCTACTGAAATGGATAATGATAAATACAACAAGATGTGTGAAGAAGCGGATGATCTTCTTAAGAAATCAATCGAACCTCTCGAAAAAGGTTATGAATTGGCAGAAGGAGCCAACAAGATGGTCGCTGCTGAAAATCTGAAGGTTATTTTCTTCTCACTTCGTGAACAGAGCGCAGAATATGAGGCAAACTACAACAAGTACAATGAGATTGTGAAGAACGCTCAGTAATTTTGTTTCGAAATAATGGAAAAGGGACATGCTTGGATTTATGGCATGTCCCTTTTCTTTATATTGTCAATTGATTTATTCTTGTTCTGTCTGGTTCTGGTTTTCTTCTGCAGCTTTCCTGTTGTCGAAGGCTTTGACAATCATACTGACCAAATGATGTCTTACGATGTCCTTATTGGTGAAATGGATGGTTGAAATCCCTTTGATTCCTTGCAGCATCCGGATACCTCGCAATAAGCCGGAATCTTCTTTGTTGGGAAGGTCAATTTGGCTGGCATCTCCTGTTACGATGAATTTGGCATTGGCTCCCATTCTTGTCAAGAACATTTTCAATTGGCCCAAGTTTGTGTTCTGCGCTTCATCTAGAATGACACAGGCCCTGTCTAAGGTTCTTCCTCTCATGTAGGCGAGTGGTGCAATCTGGATAGTGCCGTCGCTCATCAGTTCCTGTAGTTTCTTGGAGGGAATCATATCTCCTAGGGCATCATACAATGGTTGCAGATACGGATCCAATTTGTCTTTCAAATCGCCAGGAAGGAAGCCTAACCGTTCACCTGCTTCAACCGCAGGGCGTGTCAGGATAATTCTTTTAATTTCTCTATTTTTCAAGGCTCTGACAGCTAGTGCAATGGCAATGTAAGTTTTGCCTGTTCCGGCGGGACCGACAGCAAAGACCAGATCATTCTCAAAATAAGCCTTGACCATTTCCTGCTGTGTTGCATTTCTGGCCTTGATGGGTTTCCCGTCCGTTCCATGCACAATGACGGCATCTCCGTTCAATTTGAACTGGAGGGGAGAAGATTCTCCATCGAAGATCTCGTCTACATCATAAGGGGTCAGATTCTTCTTGTGATTCAGAACCTCTAATAATTGATTCATCCTGATTTGAAATTCTTCAATCTGATTTTCTGTGCCTTCCAGTATGATCTCTTTGCCTCTTGCCACCACTTTCAAATTAGGGAAATAATTGCAGAAAGCATCAAGGATTCGGTTATTTGCTCCGTAAATCTCTATCGGCTCTACCTCTTCCAGGCAAATGTAATGTCTCATATTATTGTATTCTATTGTATATTGTCTTCAATTCCGCTGGATTGTTTGACTCTCCAGTAGGTTCTCATCATATTGTCGTGGTCAGAAGGGATTTTCCATTCTTTCCTGCGAATTCTATATTCCAAAACAGGGACGGTGCAATAGCTATCTGTTAGTCTTCCAGGCAAGGTGCACCAGAGAAATTCTGCTTCTGGTTCCAGAAAGGTCTTTACATTATCTCTAGTCCGGGTGAATTTCAGTCGGACCAGAAGTTCCAGTCGGGTGTTTTCTTGGCTCATGTTGGAAACGGCATTCCCTATTGAATAGAATACAGGAACACTTCTGATTCTTCCGTCTTTTCCGGTCACATTAAGGCATTCGTAATCTTGTACCACATGAGGATGGGCACCTATTATCACGTCTGCCCCATTTTGTGCCAGCCAGATGGCAAGCTCTTTTTGGGCCGGGCAATGTTTCAGCTGGTATTCCAATCCCCAATGAGGCAGCACGATAACAAAGTCGGCTTTGGCCTTTTTAGCTCTTTCCAGTGCAGAAAGAATGTCATCCTTTTTTATTCTATTGACTTTTGGCCATTTGCTGGAGGAACCGGAGTTGGTGCCGTATGTGAAGTTGATGAGAGCCAGCCGGATGCCTTTTATATTGAAGAGCAGAGGATAGGAACAAGAGTCCTGGTGAGAATCCTTTGCAATTCCGGTAAATCTGATCTTGCCTTCTTTTTCCATGGAATCATAGATGGAGATGGTCCGGGTCAGGCCAGAAGTTCCTTTGTCGAGAATGTGATTGTTGGCCGTCAAGAATACGTTGATTCCTTGCTGAAAGACATATTCGGCATATTTATCTGGAGCCGAGAAGGAAGGATAGCCGCTATAGGGCTTGCCTCCTAAAGTGAATTCCATATTGGCGACAGCCAAATCTGCTTTTTTGAAGCGAGATGAAAGAGTCTGGAGAAAAGGTCCATAATCTGCATTGATTTGTCTGCTGTGCATCATGACATCTCCAATTATGACAACAGAGACCGTATCCGGAGCCATTAGCCAAGGGAAACGTGTCAGAAGTCGATCTGCCCATTCTCCAGAAACCTGCGAAAACGTTTTTGTGAAAGGGCAGAGAAGAAATGTGAGAAGAACTATGAGTCTGAATCGGTTCAATCCATTTGCTTTATTAAGTTTTTCACGTTGATGACAGTGGCGGAAGGATCATTCAATCGGATCTTGAGCCAGTCAGTCAGGCTGCGAATCTTCTGTTCGGAGATTTCCTCTTCGCTGTCCAGGAAAATGACGACCCCTTTCCGGCTTATGCTGTCTGCCTGAACATGAGCACCCCGTGTGATGTACATGTCTTTGATTTCGGGATATTGTATGTTGATTTCCTGATAGACCTGCAGATAAGGAATCTGTTGCTTTTTCATTTGGTCAATGGTATTCTGCAGTTGTTCTATCTCTCTTTCACGTTTTGAGATTTCGTCGTCACTCCGTTCGTAGATGCCTTTAATGAGTTTTTCAGTTGCTTCATTTTTCTCATCATTGTATTCGTGCTGGACAAAATTCAGGCATTCGCTGTCGATCCCTAATTTTTCGGCAGCGGAGATGAGATGTTCCTTGTCGACGGAGGTGAGGCAGCCGCCAGTAGTGTAGAGGGTGATTTTGCCACCCTTCTTGTGATTGATTTTGTAGTCGTAGATGTAGCCGCTGGTCAGGGTCTTGTTTTCTGTGACAAGAGTCATGACCTGCTTCTGCAGTCGGTTGTCACGAATCATGATGACCGCAGACCAGATACTTGGTATCATGATAAGCACGACGACAAGTGAAATGAGCCGTTTGGTCTTTTTGCTGTTGGCCGGATTCTGGAATTCCACCTCTTTGTAATGCATGTATTTCGTGGAGAAATAGGTGGCCAGAATGATGAACACACCGTTGATGAAGAAGAGGAAGAGGGCGCCTAAAAAGAAGGGCCAGTTCCAATGTGCCAGTCCATAGCCGGCGGTACAGAGAGGAGGCATCAGTGCGGTCGCGATGGCTACTCCCGATAGAGCAGTGCCCTTTTCTTTTCTGGAGATTTCAAAAATGCCGGCGAATCCACCGAACAAGGCTATCAGGACATCATAGATGGTGGGGTTGGTACGGGCTTCCAATTCGGTAGGATTGACCAGCTCCAGTGGGCTGATGAGGAAAAAGATAAGAGAGGCCAGGACACTGATGATGACCATGATAAAAAGGTTCTTGAGACCTACTTTGATCAAGGCTGTGTCATTGGTTCCCATTCCTAGTCCAATGCCGATGATTGGACCCATCAAAGGTGAAATCAACATGGCACCGATGATGACTGCCGCTGAGTTCACGTTCAGACCTACAGAAGCGATGACGATGGAAAAGGCAAGAATCCAGACATTGGGTCCTTTGAAATAGATGTTGCTCCGGATATTGGCTGCCGCTGCATCAGTATCAATTTGATCTGTAATATTGATGATGTTTTTAAGGTCAGTCTTGAATTTTGTGATTATCGACATTATATCATTAATTTAAGTTCACTACATACAAAACTAACTAAATTTTGGTAAATTTGCATAAACTTGCTTAAATTAGAATTTCATATCATATAAAGTTGGATCTTTTCCGTCAAGTCGGAACTAAACAATTGAATGTAAGATGAAAAGGATAGTTGTTCTTATATTGCTCGTGGCTTCATTCTCATTTGTAAGCTGTGACGCGTTCAGGAAATTGGCAGGCAGACCCACTTCTGATGACATTGAAGCCATTATAGAGGCTTCCCGCAAAGAGCAGGAGGAAGCACGCAGACAAATTGCTGAAATTGAAAAGGCGTATGCCGATTCGTTGGCCGTATTGGATTCGCTCAGGCAGTTGGGCGGAACTGTTTTGAGCACTTCCAAGATTGGAGGGCTCTATACGACTAAGTTGGATTACAGATATTATGTGGTGGTAGGTGCCTTCAAGCAGAGGACATTGGCCGAGAGGTTGCTTGTCAAGGTGAATGATTCCGGTTATGTCGGGACCATCATCAGTTTCAGGAACGGTTTCAATGCAGTGGCGATGTGTCCGTCCCAGTCATTGGCCAGAGTTTTTGAATCTTTATCAAAAGTGAAGGGCGAGGATTTCTGTCCGGAAGATGTGTGGATTTTGGTAAACGAATGAGCAGATGATGAGAAAGATTGAATTTGCAGTTGTGGCTTTTCTGTTCGCCTTGCCGATGGTGGCACAGTACCGTACTGATTATGCCGATTTGGATGATAGCGAGACGGTCAGGTCGATGAAGGAGTATGTTTCTTATCTTTCTTCATCGGCGTTGAAAGGAAGAAAAGCGGGTTCAGAAGGAGAAAAAGACGCTGCCAAATATATCTACAGGCAGATGGAAAGCATCGGCCTGGAAATGTTATGCCCGGAAGAGGGCGATGTCTTCGGCATGAAGCGGGAAAATGGCGACACTCTCATTTCACGTAATGTGGCCGGTATCATACAGGGATATGACCGTTCTCTTAACGACCATTACATTGTCATTGGTGCCAGAATGGACAATTTGGGTGTGAATGTCATGGAGGTTGATGGCCGTCGTGTGGACCAGATTTATTATGGTGCCAATGGAAACGCTTCCGGTGTCGCTATGATGCTCGAACTGGCCAAACGGGTCAAGACCAATTCCATCCTGTTCCGCAGGTCGGTCATTTTTGTGGCTTTCGGCGCTTCCCGTCAGGGGTTTGCCGGTTCGTGGTATTTCCTGAACAAGGGTTTCAGAGATATTGGCAATGTGGATGCCATGGTGAATCTGGATATTGTGGGAGGAGCAAGTGATGGCTTCTTGGCATATACTGCTTCCAATCAAGATATCGGAAATTTGGTGGACCGGGTCTCTGGAAGTCTGCATCCTGTCCTTCCAGTGAAGGTGACAGAAGAACCTTATCCGTCAGATTACCGCTCTTTTTATGCAAAAGGCATTCCGTCTGTCTGGTTCACGACTGGAAAATATGTCGAACATGACACTTGTCGGGATGTGCCGGATCTGTTGGAATACGAGGATATGGAAGCGGAACTGGAATATATCTATGACTATACCCGTGCACTCAGCAACATTCCATCAGCTCCGTCTTTCAGCAGCAAGCCACAGCCAAAGCAGGAAGAAGACAGGAAAGTCCATGCCTTCTTTGAATGTGATGTCAGTCCTTCTTTTTTGGGACATCATGATCCGAGATGGTTTTTGCAGAATTGGGTATACAAATATATGAGATATCCTCAGGAAGCTGTTGAAAATGGTATACAAGGCAAGGTGACTGTCTATTTTGAAGTGAACAGGAAAGGACAGGTAAAGAATGTCAAGGTGTTGAAGAGCGTGGATCCGCTTTTGGATGCAGAAGCAGTTCGTGTCGTTGCGGCTTCTCCTGATTGGAAGCCGGCCCGTCTCGGAGGAAAAAAGGTGGATTCTTCGATGGAACTGATTATCGAGTTCCGTCTGGAAGCGGCGAGTGCCAGACATGGTATCAAGTTGAAGAGATAGATTAACATATAAAATAATAAAAGTACGTAAGCAATGGATTACGATTTCAAAAGCATAGAACAGAAATGGCAGGCCTATTGGGCAGGACACAAGACCTTCAAGGCAGTGGAGGATGAGAGCAGACCAAAATATTATGTGTTGGATATGTTTCCTTATCCGTCAGGAGCAGGACTTCATGTTGGTCATCCGCTAGGATATATTGCCAGTGATATTTATACGAGATACAAGAGATTGAAGGGGTTCAATGTCCTTCATCCGATGGGTTACGATTCTTTTGGATTGCCGGCAGAACAATATGCTATCCAGACAGGGCAGCATCCGGAAATAACGACCAACAAGAATATTGCCAGATACCGTCAGCAGTTGGACCGGATAGGTTTTTCCTATGATTGGGACCGAGAGGTGCGGACCTGTGATCCGAAGTTCTACAAATGGACTCAATGGGCTTTCTTGAAGATGTTTGAAAGCTATTATGATCAGAAACTCGACAAAGCTATGCCGATTTCCAATCTGATTGACACTTTTGAGACCAGTGGAACAAACGGTGTTTCTGCTGCTTGTGGCGAGGAATTGTCTTTTACGGCGGAGCAGTGGAAGGCTATGTCGGAACAGGAGAAATCAAAGACATTGATGAACTATAGAATCGCTTACCAGGGAGAGACGTCCGTCAACTGGTGTCCGATGCTAGGAACAGTTCTTGCCAATGACGAGGTGAAGGATGGTCTCTCAGAGAGGGGGGGGTATCCGGTGGAACAGAAGAAGATGACTCAGTGGCAGCTCAGAGTTTCTGCTTATGCAGAACGTCTGCTCAATGATTTGGACCGTCTGGACTGGACTGATTCGCTGAAGGAGATGCAACGTAACTGGATTGGCCGTTCTTTGGGGACAGAAGTTGTCTTCAAGACTCTTTGTGGAGAGAAGGAGCAGGATGTCACCGTCTTCACTACCCGTGTCGATACCATTTTCGGAGTCACGTTCATGGTACTTGCTCCAGAGAGTGACCTCGCCAGAGAATTGACTTTGCCAGAATGCAAGGAAGAAGTGGAAGAGTATATCGCTTATGTGAAGAAAAAGACTGAGAGGGAAAGAATCTCTGAAACCAAGACGGTAACCGGTGTATTTTCAGGTTCTTATGGCATCAATCCATTGACGGGAGAGAAGATTCCTATTTGGATTTCAGAATATGTATTGGCAGGATATGGCACAGGTGCTATCATGGCTGTTCCAGCCCATGACAGCCGTGACTATGCATTCGCCCGCAAGTTCAATCTTCCGATTGTTCCGATTATTGAGGGCTGCGATGTCAGTGAGCATAGCTTTGACGCCAAAGAGGGCAAGATGTGCAATTCCGGTTTCCTTGACGGCCTGGATGTCCAGGAGGCCATTCCTGTTGCCATGGACTATGTTGAGCGGCATCATCTCGGCCATCGAAAAGTAAATTATAGATTGAGAGATGCCATATTTTCTCGTCAGAGATATTGGGGTGAGCCATTCCCAATCTACTATAAAGACGGTATTCCTACACCAGTGCCATATGAAGACCTGCCATTGACTCTTCCGGAAATGACTGAATTCAAGCCGGCTGCTGGGGAACCGCCACTCGCCAATGCAAAAGATTGGACTTATAAGGGGTATCCGCTGGAAACCAGCACCATGCCGGGCTTTGCCGGATCCAGTGCCTACTATTTGAGATATATGGACCCTCATAATGACAATGCGCTTGTGGATAAGAAAGTCAATGACTATTGGCGTGATGTGGATCTGTATATCGGAGGCACCGAGCATGCTACCGGTCACTTGATTTATTCTCGTTTCTGGAACAAGTTCTTGTATGACTATGGTTATATCTGTGAGGATGAGCCGTTCAAGAAACTGATCAATCAGGGAATGATCCAGGGCCGTTCAAACTTTGTCTATCGTATTGTCGGCACGAATAAATTTGTATCTTCGGGGTTGAAAGACCAGTATGAGACAACTGAAATCCATGTGGATATCAATCTTGTCCATAATGACAAGTTGGATTTGGAAGGATTCAAGCAATGGCGTCCAGAATTCAATGCCGCAGAATTTGTACTTGAAAACGGGGAATACATTTGTGGATGGGCTGTTGAGAAGATGAGCAAATCCATGTACAATGTAGTCAATCCGGATGATATCTGTGACAATTATGGAGCAGATACCTTGAGACTTTATGAGATGTTTCTCGGTCCGATTGAACAGTCCAAGCCATGGGATACCAAGGGCATTGACGGGGTCTGCCGTTTCCTGAAGAAATTCTGGAGATTTTTCTATGAAGGGGACACCCTGCTGCTGACAGACGAGAAGGCAACTCCAGAAGAGTTGAAGATTCTTCACAAGCTTATCGGCAAGCAGCAGGCGGATATTGAGAGTTTCTCTTACAATACTTCCATCAGTGCCTTCATGATAGCAGTCAATGATCTGGCTGATTTAGGTTGTCACAAGAGAGAGATTCTGGAACCGATGGTCATTATGTTGTCTCCGCTTGCCCCTCATATTTCAGAAGAACTTTGGAGTGTGTTGGGATATGAGGAAAGCATTGCTTATGCTCATTATCCAGAATACAATGAAGCATATACGATTGAGAATACCTGCACTTATCCTGTCTCATTCAATGGAAAGACCCGTTTCACATTGGATCTTCCAAAGTCAATGAGCAAGGAAGAGGTTGAGGCAGCTGTCCGTTCATTGGAACAGACGAGCCGTCATGTTGGTGAAAAGTCCATTGCGAAAGTGATAGTGGTTCCTGGCCGTATTGTGAATATTGTTCTAAAATAAAAATATGTTAAGTGCAAAGAAAATCAGTTCCGTATTGTGGGACTATTGCGTGCTTTCAATAGGTACTCTTCTATATTGTCTGGCGTGGACGTCATTCCTTATCCCGAATGGGATTGCCAGTGGTGGTCTGACAGGTGCATGTACAATTCTCAATTTTGCTACCGGCATACCTGTTTCCACCTCTTTTATCATTGCCAATGTGTTCTTGCTGCTGATGGGCTTTCTGATTCTGGGCAATGCCTTCGGCTTCAAGACCATCTATGCGATCGGGCTTTCCACTGTCTTGTTGAGGTATCTTCCAGAATGTCATATGTTGCTGGCAACACCGGACAACCCGTTCCTGTATGTCGGAGACAATAACCGTATTCTGATTCCTGTCATCGGAGGTCTGATGGAGGCAATCGGTATCAGCATGATCTTCAAGAAAGGGGGAAGTACTGGAGGTACAGATGTCATTGCATTGATTGTCAACAAATTCTGGCCGGTCTCTCCAGGAAAAGTGTACATGTTTCTGGATTTGATCATAATTGCCACTATCCTTCTGTTGCCAAATATGACAGTCAAGGACCTTCTCTTCGGTTATATCACCATGTTTGTGTTTTCATTCTCTCTGGATGCACTTATTATGGGAACCAAGACCAGTATGCAAGTGCTTATCTTTACCGACAAGGAGCCGGAAATGTCCCATTACATCCTGAACCGGATGAACAGAGGCGTGACCGTCCTGAAGGCAATTGGAGGTTATTCCAGAGAGGAGAAAAATGTTTTGCTGATTATCATCCGTAAAACTCAGCTGCATGATCTGACCAAAGTGATCAAGAAGATTGACAAGGATGCTTTTGTCAGTATTTCTCAAGCAAGTGATGTCTATGGACGTGGATTTGAAGAAATCAAGACCGGTATTGACAAGAAGTCGAAGAAGAAAGATGAGCAGAACGGAGATTCTTAATACTGATGATTGACTGACCTTGAGAATATAGAATTTAAAGATGAAAAACATTGTTTTGAAAAAATCCCTTTCGGGGCACTTGAAAGATTATCTCATTCTGACATTGGGCATTTTGATTTATGTCATTGCTTGGTCTGTTTTCCTGGTTCCAAACAATATGGTCGGAGGTGGTGTGACAGGTTGTAGCTCCATTTTGTATTATGCGTTCAACATTCCTATGGGATATTCATATTTTGCTTTGAATGGAGTCCTGTTGATTGTTGGAGTTATTATGATTGGAGCAGGATTGGGTTTCAAGACCATTTATGCCATCATTCTGGCATCTGTCGGTCTGAACCTTTTCCAACAGATCATGCCAGTTGAAATCATTGATATTCTTGCCATCAAGAATGGTAAATTGATGTGTACTATCATGGGGGGCATGATGGCAGGTGCCGGTATCGGCATGTCTCTTTCTGTTGGTGGAAGTACGGGAGGAACTGATATTATAGCTCTTTGCATCAATAAATATAGGAATGTTTCACCGGGCAGGATCATCATGGTCTCAGATATCATGATCATCCTTTCTTCTCTGTTGTTCCCTTCTTATACTCCTGATGGAGAACTGGTGGAATTTGCAGACAAGATTACAACGGTAGTCTATGGCTTGATTTTCGTGGCTGTGAACAGTTATGTGATTGATTTGTATTTGTCGGGCTCCAAACAATCTGTCCAAGTGTTCATCATGTCCCGGAAATATGCTGAATTGGCGGATGCTATTACAAATATTTTCCATCGTGGTGTGACCGTACTTCCTGCCAAGGGGTGGTATACTAAAAGTGAAAGTCAGATTCTGATGGTCATTACCAGAAAGACGGATCTTAATCTTCTTCTCAAATATGTCAAGACGATAGACAGTGATGCGTTCTTGTCCGTATCATATGTTACCAGTGTCTATGGAAAAGGTTTTGATACCATCAAAGGGGCCAACATTGGTGAAAAGGGAAAGAAAGATGATCTGAAATCTGTTTCTTCTGAGAAAATTCCAGAGGCTCCGTTAAAAGAAAATCGATAAGATTTGACAAAAAACATAAAGAAATAGAAAATTTTAGCATTCCAGCTCGTCCATTTGCATAAAATGAACGAGCTTTTTATATATTTTTGTTCACCTTAAAGCTTAGATGGATTAGAAATTAAATAGGAAATTTGTATGAAGTTTATTTCAGAGGTGAAAAAAAATTGTTGTGACAGTGTCAGAATTTCAGCTGTTTCAGGATTGTTTTTCTGTACCATTTTCAGATTGGTCTTCAATGAATTCAATGTGGTCAATCTTATCTATGATTCAAGTATGGTTTGTGGAATCCTGCTTCTTTTGTCTACATTATTTCATGTGGACAAAAGAAGGGGGCGTTGGATTGTCCCGGCAGGAATTTCTCTGATCTTGGTTCTTCTTTGCATTTGCGAAATGTCGCTTCCTGAGGAGGCGCATGTGATCTGGAAGTCGGTCATTGAGATTCTCCTGCTTTTGTCTCACTGCATTTGGACAACAGCCAGATATTTCCGGCTGTTCGGTTCTGGCAATGGCTTCAACCAGTCTTATGACGGCTATGCGGTTGCTCAGATGATGACTCGAGTGCTTCTCTTCTGCTATTATGTCGTCATTGTCGTATGTTCTCTGCTGTCTTTCTGTAATGTGATCAGGTCCATTTTCCTGAATGTCGCTGTCTTGTGTCTGATTGTTCTTTTTCTGTGTTCTCTTCTCCTGCGAGAACGTTATGTTCCATTGGCAGGCCAAAAGCAGACACAGGAGGAGAAGCCGGTGGAAAAGGTGAAAGTTGCAGAAAAAAGAGTTGAAAAAGAGGAGTTGGCCATTTCGACTTTGTATGATCGTTTCCGTTATCTGATGGAAGAAAAGCGGCCATATTTATCAGAAAGCTGTCTGGTGGAGGACATTGCCCGTGACCTTTTCACCAACAAGACCTATCTTTCTAAAATGGTGAATGATTGTACAGGAATGAGTTTTCCGAAATTGATCAATCAATATCGGGTAGAGTATTCCATGGAGCTGTACAAGAAAGACATGCATTTGAAAGTTTCGGAATTGGCGGAGATGTCAGGTTTCCACAGTACTGTTACGTTCAATATGGCATTCAAATGTTATGCGAACCGGACACCGAGCGAATGGTGTCGGGAATATCGGGCTTCACATTTTTAGGAATGTCTTGGAAAAGCCGTCAATTAGAGCTGTATTCCTTTCCAATCAGGGGGGAGTGGAGCTGTAATGTTCAGTTCTGTTTTCTTTACAGGGTGCATGAAGCTGATCTTGCCGGCATGCAGACAGATTCCACCATTGCTGTTTGATCTGGGAGCCCCATATTTCAAGTCTCCTTTGATGACACATCCGATTCCTGCCAGTTGGCATCTGATCTGATGGTGTCTTCCTGTCAATAGCTGCACTTCCAACAAGTGGTAACGTTCTGTATGGGCAATCAGTTTGTAGATGAGTTTGGCCAGTTTGGCATCTTTTCTTTTGTTGGGGGGTTGACAGATGAAACTTTTATTCATCTTCTCATTCCTTACAAGATAGTCATCTAGTTCCGCTTCAGGAATTTCAGGGGATTTGCATACTAATGCATAATAGGTTTTGTGAACATTGCCTTCTCTAAAGAGGGCCGTCATTCTTTCCAGTGACTTGGAAGTTTTGGCCAGCACGATAATGCCACTGACAGGTCTGTCCAGGCGATGGGGGACTCCAAGGAACACTTTGCCTGGTTTCCCGTCTCTTTGGGCGATGAAAGCCTTGTATGCATCTGCAATGGTCGGGTCGCCGGTTTTGTCTCCTTGGGCTATTTCTCCGACTTTCTTGTTGATGACCAGCAGGTGGTTGTCCTCATATAGGATTCTTGATTCCAAATCTCGGTATGTTTCCGGATTCAGGACCGGATATTCGTGATTGACTCTTTCTTCCATGTCTGTAATTTGTATTCCAGGAAAAGAGGTCCCGGAACATTGATTTGATTTTGAATGTGACAAATATAGTAATAATGATAAGAAATAAATACAATTTGTCATATATGAAACTCATATTTACGCTTGTACTGATTAATTTCGTGACATTTTGACATATCACAGAAAGTGGCACAACATTGGTAAATATGAACAGCGTCGGATGGTCCATCAGGAGTGTGAAGTTCAGATGGAGGTCTTGACAGGAATAAGTTTGAAAATAATGAAATAAAGGAGAAATATTATGGGAAAAATTATTGGTATTGACTTGGGTACAACCAACAGCTGTGTTGCTGTCATGGAAGGAAACCAGCCTACAGTCATCATAAACAATGAAGGTCAGAGAACGACTCCATCTGTGGTCGCATTTACCGAAGGTGGAGAAAGGAAAATCGGCAGCCCTGCAAAACGTCAGGCAATCACCAATCCAATCAATACAGTGTTCTCTATCAAGAGATTCATGGGTGAGAACTTTGATCAGGTTTCAAAAGAAGTTGGTTCAGTCCCTTACAAAGTTGTAAAGGGTGACAACAATACGCCAAGAGTGGATGTCGAAGGTCGTCTTTATACTCCACAGGAGATTTCTGCGATGATTCTTCAGAAGATGAAGAAGACAGCGGAAGAGTATCTTCGTCAGGAAGTGACAGAGGCTGTGATTACAGTTCCAGCCTATTTCTCAGATTCTCAGCGTCAGGCAACTAAGGAGGCAGGCAAGATTGCAGGTCTGGATGTGAAACGTATCATCAATGAGCCGACGGCAGCCGCTTTGGCGTATGGTCTGGACAAGCAGAACAAAAATATGAAGGTGGCTGTCTATGACTTGGGTGGTGGTACTTTTGATATCTCCATCATGGAATTGGGAGACGGCGTATTTGAAGTGAAATCAACCAATGGTGACACTCATCTCGGTGGTGATGACTTTGATCAGAAGATCATTGACTGGTTAGCTCAGGAATTTGCTGCTGAGAACGGTGGCTCTGACTTGAAGAAAGACCCTATGGCTCTTCAAAGATTGAAGGAAGCGGCTGAGAAAGCGAAGATTGAGCTTTCCAACATGAATTCTACAGAAATCAACCTTCCTTACATAATGCCGGTGGACGGTGTTCCAAAGCATCTCGTCAAGACATTGACTCGTGCCAAGTTCGAGCAGCTTTGTGACGACTTGTTTGAAAGAAGTATCGAACCATGCCGCAAGGCATTGCAGGATGCTCGTCTGAATGCATCTGACATTGATGAAATTCTGCTGGTCGGCGGTTCAACCCGTATTCCAAAGGTTCAGGAGATTGTCAAGAACTTCTTCGGCAAAGAGCCTAACAAGAGCGTCAACCCAGACGAGGTAGTAGCAATCGGTGCATCTATCCAGGGTGGTGTCCTTGCCGGTGACGTGAAGGATGTCCTTCTGTTGGATGTCACTCCACTTTCTCTCGGTATTGAGACCCTTGGTGGTGTGATGACCAAACTGATTGAGTCCAATACAACAATTCCGACACGTAAATCAGAGACTTTCTCTACTGCCGCTGATAACCAGCCTTCCGTAGAAATCCGTGTTCTTCAGGGTGAGCGTCCAATGGCCAAAGACAATAAGCAGATTGGTGTCTTCCATTTGGATGGCATTGCTCCTGCTCCAAGAGGAATTCCTCAGATTGAGGTTACTTTCGATATTGATGCCAACGGTATCTTGAATGTTACAGCCAAAGACAAGGCTACTGGCAAAGAGCAGAAGATACGTATCGAAGCTTCTTCAGGTCTTACTGATGACGAAATCCAGAAGATGAGAGATGAAGCAAAAGCAAATGAAGCCGCCGACAAGGCTGAGAAGGAAAGAGTTGACAAAATCAACAGTGCAGATGCAATGTGCTTCCAGTCAGAGAAAAATCTCAAGGAATATGGTGACAAGATTCCTGCAGATAAGAAGGGAGCCATTGAAAGTGCTCTGGCAAGTTTGAAAGAAGCTGTCAAGGCTCAGAATCTGAACGATATTGACACTTGCAACAAGCAGCTCGAAGAAGCATGGCATGCTGCTTCAGAGGATATGGCAAAGGCAGCACAGGCGGGGCAGGCAGGCCCTCAGGGGCCTCAGGCGGGTCCACAAGGTCCTAATGAGCAGGGACCGGATGAGCAGTAGTTCGGCCGATAATGCTTAGACATAAAAAAGGATGACTTGAAAAAGTCATCCTTTTTTATTGTCGCCTGTCCGTCAAAAGGGCATTACCATTCCGTGAAGGGATGTCGGGTCAGCTCTGAATTGTAGTAACGCGGATCTCCAGTCACTTCTTTTCCCAACCACTCAGGAGCGACCAGCTCTTCTTTTTCCGACCCCAACTCTATTTCAGCAACCGTAAGGCCTTCATTTTTGCCAAAAAACTCATCTACCTCGAAAAACCGACCGTTGTGCTGGTCTGTCGAATGGGGACGCTTTGTTTCTGTTTGTCCAGCTCCTGCGGGAAATGTGGTTGTGGCTGGAATGATATATCGGTCTTTGATGATGATACCGCCGGTACAGAGCTGCATGAGATCTTTGGCCTCTTCAACAGGAATTTCTTTTTCCCATTCCAATCGGCTCAGCCCACTGGAAGAAGGTCCTTTGATGGTAAGCCATGCCTTTTCTCCACTGGTTCTCACTCTTACAGTCCGTCCTTCTGAACGGCAAATGTAGCCCTGTTCCATATGCAGGCAGGAAGTGGCCAGCAATTTGTATTTTTCTCCACAAACAAGAAATTTTCTTTCAGTTTCAATATGCATTTTTTTTTACATTAGATATTGTGACATATCTTTTCCTTCTTCCAGTCCTTTCCTTATTTCGGTGGAAGAAATATTAATGACCGGTGCATCAATGGCACGGATATGATAGGTGTTGCGAAGGCGTTCCTCGAGATTGACAACTTCTTCGGAACCTGCTACGTTGGCATCCATGACATATGGTTCTGGATGATTCAGATAGTGTTGGATGAGGTCCATATGAAGTTGCCGCAGGTCAGTTCCTGTTCTTGGATAGACGACGACACCATAATCGGACAAAATGCGGGAATAATGCTTCCATTGTCTGATGCAAGAGAGATTGTCTCCACCAATGACCAAGGTGAAGTCGTTGTACGGTTCCCGTGCTTTGAGTGCATCCAATGTTTTGATGGTGTAGGATGGTCCAGGCATTTTGAGTTCAATGTCATCTACTTTGACTTTCAGGTCAGGATGACGTCGGATGGCTTCCGCAGCGGCTTCATAGCGGGTTATTGCCGAATCGGCACTAATCGTCGTCTTCAACGGGTTCTTGGGTGAAATGACAAGATATACCCAGTCAAACAGGCCTTCTTGAGTGAGATATCTCATGATAGCCTCGTGTCCGATATGGAGAGGATTGAAAGAACCGGAGTATACAGCAATCTTCATATTCTAATTATTGAGAAAATCGTCCACAACCTGTTCTATTTCATGGAAGGCTTTCTGCAGGTCATCGTTGATCAGCACATAGTCAAATTTGTCAGAATAGGTCATCTCCTCTTCTGCTTTGGCAACTCTTTTCTGGATTTCTTCCATGGAATCAGTTGCTCTGCCAATCAGTCTTTCGCGCAAGGCTACTATGGAAGGGGCCTGGATAAAAACGGATAAAGCCTGTTTTCCAAAATATTTTTTCAGATTGACACCTCCCTTGACATCAACATCAAAAACAATGGCGTGGCCTTTGGCCCAGATTCTTTCTACTTCAGATTTGAGTGTTCCATAGAATCTGCCAGAATAGACTTCCTCAAATTCTACAAATTCGTCATTCTGTATTTTTTTCCGGAAATCGTCTGTATCAATGAAATAATATTCCTTTCCATCTATCTCCTGTCCTCTTGGAGATCTGGAGGTCGCTGAAATGGAAAATTCCAGTTCTGGATGAAGTGGCAGAATATGATTGACGATGGTGCTCTTGCCTGATCCTGACGGGGCAGAGAAGATGACAACTTTATTTTGTTTCATGAATGATTTGTTTTTTTTGCAAAATTAGCAAATTATAAAACAAAAAGCACATCTATCTGTTGGAGATAAATGTGCTAGGGAACGTATAGGTTAAAGTTTAATTTTTGAATGAAATTTACTTTTCTAGTAGTTTTCGTTGCTTGTTTCCAAGCCATAGGTTGTTTTGTAAATCTTTCGTGCTTATTCTTTTTCAAAAGTACATATTTTTTTTGAAAATCCAAATGAAAATTGAAACGTTTTACATTGTTATCATACAACTCTTTCTAAGTGTCAGTTCAAACTGGTGTCTGTATTTTTTTACCTTAAAGCCAAATCAAATTGACAATGAATGGGTTAGAAGATTTCTTGCAAATTCTTTTCATAGAGAATAGACGAGTTCGACCTCCAAGGTATGGAAAATTTGTTGTCTCGAATTTGCAAGCGGTCTCGTGTTTGTCGGTCATCAGGAAGAGAATTGTCAGAATGTGCTCATGTTTTTACAAGGATGTAACGTTTTATGATGGGAAGAATGCCATTTGTGTGAATCCGTTGGCTTCTCAAATACCATATATAATAGCATAGGAAGTGGTTGTCCATAGGGTTTGGTCCGATTCTTGGAATAAAAAGTTCTTTGATTTTATATAAAAAAAACGTAAATTCGCAGTATTCAAATGACCTATATTTAAATAATTATAATTATGGTTTCTTATAAAGAAATAGGCTTGGTAAACACCAAAGAGATGTTTGCTAAAGCAGTTAAAGGTGGATATGCTGTTCCAGCATTCAATTTCAATAATATGGAGCAGCTCCAGGCTATCGTACAGGCAGCCGCCGAGCAGAAATCTCCGGTTATCCTTCAGGTTTCCAAAGGTGCCCGCAATTATGCCAACGCTACACTTCTCCGTTATATGGCAGAAGGTGCTGTAGAGTATGCAAAAGAATTGGGTTGGGAGCATCCGCAGATTTGTCTTCACTTGGATCACGGTGATTCATTCGAACTATGCAAGAGCTGCGTTGACATGGGCTTCTCATCTGTGATGATTGACGGTTCCGCTCTTCCTTATGACGAGAATGTCGCTCTTACCAAAAAGGTAGTGGAGTATGCTCATCAGTTTGATGTGACCGTTGAGGCTGAATTGGGTGTGCTTGCAGGTGTTGAGGATGAGGTTTGTGCAGCGGAGTCTCACTACACTCGTCCAGAGGAAGTGATTGACTTCACCAGCAAGACTGGTTGCGATTCACTCGCTATCTCCATCGGTACTTCACACGGTGCTTACAAGTTCACTCCAGAGCAGTGTACAAGAGACCCTAAGACTGGTCGTCTTGTACCACCACCACTTGCATTCGATATCCTTCATGAGATTGAGGAGAAACTTCCTGGATTCCCTATCGTTCTCCACGGTTCTTCATCCGTTCCTCAAGAGTATGTTGACATAATCAACGAGCATGGTGGAAAACTTCCAGATGCAGTAGGTATTCCAGAGGAGCAGCTCCGTGAGGCTTCCAAATCTGCTGTCTGCAAGATCAACATTGACTCTGATTCACGTCTTGCCATGACTGCTGCAGTTCGTAGAGTGTTCGACGAGAAACCTGGTGAGTTCGATCCACGTAAGTATCTTGGACCAGCTCGTGATGAGATGAAGAAGCTTTATGAGCACAAGATCGTCGAGGTTCTTGGTTCAAACGGAAAGGCTCTATAGTTTTGAGAATTCTTGCAAGAGAATCGAAATGATGAAACTCCGCAAAAGCGGAGTTTTTTTTATCTTTGCATCTGCATGATTTAATGGGAAAGAAATGGTCTCGTGTTGAGACTATAATTTATAACTAATCAATAATAAAAAAAATGAAAAAATTTAGAGCACTGCTGGTTTTCAGCTTGGTTGTCTTGCTTGCAGTTTCCTGTGAAAAAGAGAGCGGAAGAAATGAAACCACCTCTACAGATGCAGGTCTGGCGGGTGTCGAAGTCGCAGTAGGTGAAAAAAATGGCTTTGACAAATTATTTTTGTTGAATGAAGGACAGATGGGAAAAAACAATGCGTCCCTGGATTTTCTGGATTTCAAAAGGAAGCGATATGTTCAGGAAGCATTCAAGAAGATGAATCCTGAACTTGTGCAGGGATTGGGGGATGTCGCCAATGATATTCAGATTTCCTCAGCGAAAACAGCTTGGATTGTTGTCAACTGTTCCAATCTGGTGGAGGTGATCAATCCGTACAATGAAATGCATGTGGCAACCATTCCTGTTCCTCAGCCTCGTTATGTCGCTTTTTCTGGAAGCAATGCTTTTGTCACTTCCTGGAGTGGCGAGATGGTCAATGACAAGCAGATGAGTGGAACACTCTATCGTATTGACCGGAATGAAATGAAGGTGACCGGCCAGGTTGGAGTCGGAATCGGTCCGGAGGGGGTAGCCTGCCATGATGGGAAAGTCTATGTCGCCAATGGTGGGGGATATGCCATGAACGGTGACTGCCTGATGATTTTTGACGAGACTACTCTCCAGAAGGAGGGGGAAATCAAAGTGGCGAAGAACATCAAGGATGTGTTCATTGACGGGAAAGGTATCGCATGGGTAAGAAGTCTGGGCAATTATGCCGATATACCTTCTGCACTCTATGCGGTTGATTTGAAGAACAGGAAGGTGTTGGGGCGTTCTCCTGAATTGGAGTCTGTCCGGATTTCCTGTCTGGATATGGACCCGATAAATGGCAAACTCTATGCAATAGGAAGTAATCAGGAGTTTGACTGGAGCGGCGCGATGAAGACGTACCGGCTGTATGTGGTGGATACGGAGACGTCCGGTGTCACTGTCCGGGATTTCGTATTCAAGGGTGACCCTTATTATATGTGCGTCAATTCTTTCAATGGTGACCTTTATGTCTCAAATGCAAAGGATTATACCAATCCGGGCAGCCTGACCTGCTATGGCGGGGACTTGAAAGAAAAATGGTCTGTGACGACGGGAATCAATCCTGGAAAGATGGCCCTGTCTCAGAGATTGCTTACAGAGTAATTTCCATGGTCACCATGACCTGGAAACCCGGCATCGGATAGCCGTCGACGATTTCATATTGGTCGTTCAGGATGTTCCGGAAGGAAAGCATCAGTCTGATGGCTGAATCTTGTCTCCGCATCCGCTTTAGTGGAAAGGTTCTGGACAGGTCGCAATCCAAAGTGTTCCATGCTTTGATTTCATAGGTTGGAAGGTTGGCCGAAGTGCTCCAGCGTCTGCTGCTGGCGAACCAGGTTGTGGATAGTTCCCAGCCTCTGTAGAGAAGATTGCCGGACAGGCTTCCACTATGTCGTGGAATATAGGGAATCTGGTTCTTGTAGGTGATTTCTTCAGGAGAACTGTAATTCAGTGCTTCCTGATAGGTGTATTGGACTGCAGCAAAGGCTTCTATTCCAGAAGGCCGATGCCGGCAGTCCAATTTTATGTCCAGGTCCATTCCTTTGATTCGGACTTTTCCTAAGTTGGACATGGACCAGCGGAACTGGTTGCTGGTCGGAGTCGCGATGATTTTGTCTTGTATTCGGTTGGCATAGAAGTCCAGGGAGGTTTCAAGACGGAAAGAAGGTGAGAGGGAAATGGTGCCGTTTGTTCCCAGATCAATCTGGAGGGTATGCTCCGGTTGCAGGTTGGAATTGCCGATCAGGGTGTAATAGAGATCATTGAAGGTGGGCATTCTGGAAGCCCTCTTGGCAAAGGCATGGATTTCCCATCGTTCCGGAAAGATGCTCCAGGAGGCAAGAAGAAAAGGGGAAAGGCATTGCCGGGTCCTGCTGTGCAGGAGAAATCCGTTGGTCTGTTTCTTCATGTGGTCCCGGAAGATATGGTACAGTAGGCTGGCAGACAGCTTCCAGCGTTCTGAATGATAGGAGGTGGCTGCCACTGCCCATAGACTGAACCTGTGGGGATAGACGAAGTCGGGCAGATTGGCATCCAGATAGTTGTATTGGCCATCTGCAGACAGGTTGAGTCCCCATTTCTCGGAGAGGGCCAGCAATTGGGCATAGGACAGATACAAGGCGGTCTGCTGATAGCGGTTGTCGTAGGGCTGGGCACCCGGGTCGATCGCCGGCTGGGTCCGGTAGCGGATGTAGTCATAGGACAATTTCCCTTTCAAGGAGAGGGACATCGGGAACTTTCCCCAGTGCAGATTGCGCAGGTGCCAGCTTCCTTGGATGAAGGCGCTTGCATCGGTCTGCCGGTCGTGTCCGGTCGGGTTGGATGCCGTGCGCCGGATGACAGGACCGGGCAGTCCTCTTTCTGATGCGTAGGAATAGGTCTGGATTTTCCAGTTGCTGCCGAAGAGACTGGTTTCCAGACGGCCGCTCAGAAGGTCTCCGTTTTGGCGTATCAAGGTGGTGTCGGACTGGATGGTCTGTCCGTCTGGGTAGGTCTGGCGGAGGGTGAGGGTGAAGGGATATTTTCCGCTGGTGCTGGTCATGTCCATATTGGTCCGTAAACGGAGGCCACAGCGACTCTGGTGCTCCCAGTTGGCTGCCAAAATGCCTGTTGAGGAGGCTCCTCCTTTGAGCCGGAACCGGAACCGGTCGTTCTGTCCATTGGTGAAGAGAGGTGCGGAGCTACTTAGGTAGAGGGCGTTGGAGTTGGCATATTCTTTGGCTGATTGGAGGCGCAGGCTTCTCTGTCCGTTGAATACTTCCACTTGGTCGTAGCTGTCTGCAGAGAAGCGTCCCAGATCGACTTGCATATTCTGGGCGTTGTCAATGGAAACCCCATCAATATAGACTCCGGTATGTTCGCTTCCAAGGCTTCTGATGTTGACAGTTTTCAGTCCTCCTGCATTGCCATAATCTTTGAGTTGGAGACCACTGAAATGCCGGATCGCTTCTGCAAGATTCCAGCAGCTCCGGAGCTGTTTCTTGCCGATGCTTTTGCCTGGCAGGATTTCTTGTTCGGCTTCTGCCAAGATTTGAGCTCCTGCGAGATGTTCTGCCCGGCTGCTGTCTGGAAGCTCTTTGCAGGCGTATTTTTCTATTCCTGCCGCTTGGACAAGGGGAAGGAAGAAAAGTGCAATGACTTGAATGGCAGTTATTTTGAAAAAATGGCTCATTGAAGGCAAATTTAGATTATTTTTTTGAAGGCACATCAATTCTCAGTATATTCGCATTTATTCTGCTCTTGACGCGTGTGAAGCGGAACGAGGGTTGGCAACGGAACAAGTTATGAATTTTGGTGGAATTATTGTTGGTCTCGTGACCTTCTTGATTATTGGTGCCTTTCATCCGATTGTGATCAAGGCGGAATATTATATTGGGAAAAAATGCTGGTGGGTGTTCCTTCTCGCCGGTCTCCTGTCTGCTGCAGTTTCTCTTTTTGTGCAGAACTGGGTGGGGGCCACTATCTTGGGAGTGCTTGCCTTTTCTTGTTTTTGGTCCATCTTGGAATTGTTTGAACAGGAGGAACGGGTCAAGAAAGGCTGGTTTCCGTCCAATCCCAAGAAAAAGAAATAGGATTCTCTGTTCAGAAACATATAGAACTCAAATATAGAAAAGAAATGGATAAACTAAGTTATGCATTGGGTATGAGCATCGCCCATAATATGATGCATTCAGGTGTAGATAAAGTAGATTTCAACGATTTCAAGAATGGTCTTGAAGCCGTCATGACCGGAAAGCAGCCTGAACTTCCTGTTGAGGAGGCCGGCAAAGTGCTGGACGAATATTTCCAGAAACTGGAAGCCGAGGCAGCTGCCAAGCAGGCAGAAGTCGCTGAAGTGATGAAGAAGCAGGGCGCTGGGTTTCTTGAAGCGAACAAGCAGAAAGAGGGAGTGGTCACTTTGCCAAGTGGGCTGCAGTACAAGGTGCTCAAGGAAGGCAATGGCAGCAAGATGCCTTCTGCAACAGATCAGGTGAAATGTCATTACGAGGGGCGTCTTACAGATGGTACAGTATTTGACAGTTCCTACAAGAGAGGTGAGCCTGCAGTATTCGGTCTCAATCAGGTGATCAAAGGCTGGACTGAAGGTCTCCAGCTGATGAATGAAGGTGCCAAGTGGGAACTTTATCTTCCATACGATCTGGCATATGGTGAAACAGGCGCCGCAGGTGCTATCCCTCCTTATGCTGCACTGATCTTTACAGTGGAATTGCTGGAGGTCCTTTAATTCAGACAAGATGATGGGAAGGGCGGTCAGGAAACCGCCTTCCTGTTTTCTATATTGATGTCCCTTCCAGAAAGGGAACTTTTTAATTGATGATGTTCATGGATGATTCTGTAAAGATTTGCGTTGTAGGTCTCGGTTATGTCGGTCTTCCTCTTGCACGGTTGTTCTCAACAAAATATCCTACGATTGGTTATGACAGGAATCCTGCTCGGGCGGCTTCTCTGATGGAGGGGCATGATGCCATTCTGGAGGTGAGTGACGAACTGCTGCAGAAGGCGATTGCCGACGGTTTCCGCTGTACCGGTGAGGTGCAGGATATTCGGGATTGCAATTTCTATGTGATTGCCGTACCGACTCCTGTGGATGAGAACAACAATCCGGATCTGGGCCCTTTGCTCAGTGCCAGTGAGATGGTTGGTAAACAGTTGGCGGCAGGGGATATCGTGGTCTATGAATCGACTGTCTATCCGGGAGTGACCGAAGAGGAATGTGTCCCTGTCTTGGAACAGGCGTCCGGCTTTCGTTTCAACCAAGATTTCTTTGTGGGCTATTCTCCAGAGAGAATCAATCCGGGGGACAAGGAACACACGGTGGAGAACATCCGGAAAATCACTTCCGGTTCCACTCCGGAAACGGCCAGAAAGATCAATGAGGTTTATTCTTCTGTCATTGAGGCAGGGACCCATCTGGCTCCGACCATCAAGGTGGCGGAAGCGGCCAAAGTGATAGAAAATTCACAACGCGACATCAACATTGCCTTTGTGAATGAACTTTCCAAGATTTTCAGCCGTATGGATATTGATACCAAGGCTGTCCTGGAAGCAGCCGGAACCAAATGGAACTTCCTGCATTTTTCTCCTGGACTGGTGGGAGGGCATTGTATAGGGGTGGATCCGTATTATTTGGCCCAATGTGCCCAGAGACATGGATACAATCCGGAAATCATCTTGGCCGGTCGGAGAATGAATGACAGTATGGGGGAATATGTCGCCAATCAGGTGGTCCGGCTCATGTTGAAGAAGGGCATTCAAGTGCTGGATGCGAAGGTTCTGATTTTGGGTTTCACTTTCAAGGAAAACTGCCCGGATATCCGGAATACGAAGGTCATAGACATTGTCCATACGCTAGAGGAATACAATATTCAGTTGACAATTTGTGATCCCTGGGCGGATGCCACTTCCGCAGAGAAGGAATATGGGGTGAAGCTGTCGGAGAAGGTTCCGGAAGAGAAATACGATGCGGTCATTTTGGCGGTGGCCCACCGGGAATTTTCCTCATTGCCTTATGCACGGCTTCTGAAAGAGAAACATATCCTTTATGACGTGAAAGGATTTCTCGACAGACCTGTCGATGGCAGGCTGTAGAAATCGGTCAGGGGGGACGGTCAATTTGATTAGAAAATGATGGCAGATATTATTTTTGCAATTGAGATTTTCGCGACGGTTACAGGAATCCTTTATGTCCTGCTGGAAATCGGACAGAAAAATTTCATGTGGTATGTCGGGATCGCAACTGGCGTGGCAAGTGCCTTCAGTTTCGGCATACAGCATCTGTACGCCTCCATGTCGCTCAATCTCTACTATGTTTTCGTTTCTTTCTGGGGACTTTATCAATGGAAGAAAGATTCGGCATTGCTATCGGGAGGGAGGGAGGATTCCATCCCTTCGGAAAATATTCATTTGAACAGATTGACAGGTCGGACGATTCTGTTCAGCGCGCTCGGTCTTGTCATAGGTGTACCGGTGCTATATTGGATTCTTGACTTTGTCGGAGATTCCATGTCTTGGCTGGATTCTGTTTCAACACTATTGAGTATTGTAGGTACTGTTTGGCTCGCTCGTTCCTATTATCAGCAGTGGTATCTATGGATTCTTGCGGATGTGCTTTCTGCTGTCTTGTGCTTCCATTCTGGAATGTATTGGATGACTTTACTTTACGTGATTTATTCAGTCAGCGCTGTATACGGTTGCTATCATTGGAGGAAGGCAGGAAAGTATGTAGGCTGACAATCAAGAAACGCAAAGGACATTTAAAACTAATATCAATATCATGAAATCTAAATTCTTTTCAATTTTGGCTGCCGGTATGCTGGCATTGTTTTGTTCTGGGCAGATTTTTGCACAGGATATGGTCTATAGCAACGCAGATGCTTTTCCAGTTTTTGGCAAGTCTGTGCCGAATACGACCGCTCGTTATGAACGTCTGACACCTGAAACAGCTGCCGCGACTCGCCCTGCAGTTGCTTCTTTGGGAACCAATTCCGCTGGACTCTATGTCCGTTTCCGTACCAATTCAAGACAGATCAATGCCCGCTGGACCAGTCTGTATGGCAATCATATGAATCATCAGACGCTGACCGGAACCAGGGGACTGGATCTTTATGCTCTGCTGGAAGACGGCACCTGGAGATTTGTCAACAGCGCTCGTCCCGCTCTCAACAACCGGGAGACAGATGCCAAGATCATCAGCGGAATGGATGGGGAAATGAGGGAGTATATGCTTTACCTGTCCCTTTATGACGGGGTCGAAAAACTGGAGATCGGTGTCGAAGATGGGTCTGTGCTGGAAGGTCCGTCCATAGATAGCCCTTGCAGTGGCCGTCCGATTGTCATGTACGGTACCAGCATCTTGCAGGGAGGTTGCGCCAACCGGCCCGGTATGGCGTTCACTTCCATCTTGAGCAGAAGATTTGACCGTGAAGTGGTCAATCTGGGCTTCAGTGGAAATGCCTTGCTGGATCTGGAGATTGCAGAACAGATGGCGCAGATTCCGGATCCTGCTGTCTATGTCTTGGACTATGTGCCCAATGCCAGTGCCCGAATGATTGACGAGAAGGGGGAACATTTCTTCTCTATCTTGAGAGAAGCCCATCCGGAGGTGCCGGTCATTTTTGTGGAAGACCCTGATTTTACTCATCTCTATTTTGATGAGCAGATCCGGGAGGAGGTGAGGAAGAAGAACCTCAGTCAGAAAGCTTTGTTCGAGCGGCTCAAGAAGGCTGGGGTGAAGAAGATTTTTTACGTTGACAATAGCAATCTGATCGGTCAGGATGGTGAGGCTTGTGTGGACGGCATTCATTTCACCGATATGGGAATGGTCCGGATGGCAGACGCGATGATGCCTGCATTGAAGAAGGCTTTGAAGCACTGCAAATAAACAGGAAGAGGAGAACCCCGCCGGATTCTCCTCTTCCTGTCCATATTATGGAGAAAGTTTATTTGACCACTTTCATGAGCATTTTGCCCATCACCTCATATCCGGCTGCGTTCGGATGGACACCGTCGCTGGAATATTTGGAGGCGGTGCATCCTGTCTCGTCGCTGAGGGCGGCTGCATAGTCGACCAATCTGATCTTGTTGGCTTTCGCATATTCTCTGATTTTTTCGTTCAGGAGGAGAATCTGCTCATGAGCATCTTTCACTTCCGGTCTCCAGACAATGTTGGCGGCAGGAGTGGTGGTGCAGAGGATGGGTTTGATCTTGTTCGCTTTGGCCAGTTCGCACATGGAAACAAGATTGTCGAAGTTGTGTTCCATGCTGACGTGGCAATCATTGAGAGCAATGTCATTGACACCGCAGAGAATGGCTACATATTTTGGATGAAGAGCAATGACATCTTTTCTGAAGCGGAGCAGAATCTGGGAAGAGGTCTGTCCGCTGATTCCTCTGCCGATGAGGTTGTTCTCCTTGAAGAAGTCTGGATGTCTGGTCGCCCAGCAGTCTGTGATGGAATCACCGAACAAGACAGCTTGGGGGTGAATGGCTACTTGCTTGTTCTGGGTTTCATATCTTTCGAAATTCACCCAATCATTGTTCTGGGCATGGAGTTGAGGTGCCATGACGAAGGCGACCGTCAAACTGGCAATAAATAATTTCAGTCTCATGATAAATATATTTTGATTTCAGTGGTGCTTTCTGTAAAAGGAAAAGTACCGGTCAAATATATGAAATTTAATTCATAATTAGAGAACGGCTAAACTGCGGGCCGTATGGTTTTTTTATATTATGTTGTTATCTTTGCAAAATATCTAAATACTTAAAATACCATGACAAACATCAATACTACAGAACAGGCATCATTGTATGATCATCTTGATCAGATGTCTACTTTGGAAATCTTGACAGATATCAATGAGGTTGACAAGAGTGTGCCTCTTGCTGTTGAACCGGAAATCCCTCATATTGAGAAACTGGTTGACGGCATAGTCGAGAGAATGAAAAAAGGCGGACGCGTATTTTATCTCGGTGCCGGAACTTCTGGTCGTTTGGGTATCGTGGATGCTTCCGAGATTCCTCCAACTTACGGAGTGGCTGGCAAGTTCATAGGTTTGATTGCCGGTGGTGATACAGCTATCCGCAATGCGGTCGAGTCTGCAGAAGACAAACTTCTTGGCGGATGGGAGGATATGCAGGTCTTCCAGCCGACAGAGAATGATGTGGTTATCGGTATTGCCGCCTCTGGCAAGACTCCTTATGTGATTGGCGCTATCCAAAAGGCAAGAGAAAATGGTATGCTGACGGGTTGTATCGTCTGCAACAAGGGATCCAAAGTGGCAGAAGTGACTGAGATTCCGATTGAAGTGGTTGTCGGTCCTGAATTTGTGACCGGAAGTACCCGTATGAAATCCGGTACTGCACAGAAACTGGTTCTCAACATGATTTCCACAGCGGTCATGATCAGAATGGGGCATGTCAAAGGCAACAAGATGATGGACATGCAGCTGACCAACAAGAAATTGGTGGACCGTGGTACTCGTATGATCATGGAAGAGACAGGAATTGAGGATTATGAAGTAGCCAAAGGCATGTTGCTTGAATATGGCTCTGTCAGGGCTGCTGTCGATAAATACGAAGAAAGCAAATAGTTGGATGTCTCGTTTCGATCAGAAATATCCATCTCAGTTGTTGGGAGAGGCTGTGGATGCAATTGGCTCACTTCCTGGTGTCGGAAAAAAGAGTGCTCTTAGACTTGCACTCTTTCTTTTGCGTCAGCCGGCAGAGAATGTCCATCATTTTACAGATTCCATCAACAAGTTGAGGGATGAAGTGAAGTATTGCAAGCATTGCATGAACATATCGGATGAAGAGGAATGTGCAATATGCAAGGACCGGACACGGGATCATCATCTGATCTGTGTGGTGGAAAATGTGCGGGATGTCATGAGCATCGAGAATACTGGCCAGTATCATGGTGTATACCATGTTTTGGGTGGAATCATTTCTCCGATCAACGGGACGGGACCTTCGGATTTGAATATTGTTGAATTGGTCGAAAGGATCCGGCAGATCGCTGAAGCGGGAGCAGCTCACGAAGTGGAAATTCTGTTGGCTTTGAGTGGAGATGTAGAAGGGGAGACAACTGCTTTCTACATATACCGTCAAGTCGCAGAATATGGGGTGAAGGTCACTTCTCTGGCAAGAGGTCTGGGATTTGGGGATGATCTGGAATATGCAGACGAATTGACTTTGGGTCGTTCCATCGTGAACCGTCAGGTGTTCAAACCGTAGTGGTGACAAGATAGGCTGGCTTCTCATTGCGGAGAAGCCAGTTTTTTATTTTTTTATCAAGAGTCAAGGTTTTCTGACGAAAAATGCCTATTTTTGTCAGATGACTTTTCCGTAATGTCATGGTAACTTATGTAGAACCTTCCGGTGACTGGGCCGGAGCAGCCACCGGCATTTGTCCGGATAGGAGGAGCAGTTATGATAGATATCTTCTACAAATCTAACGGTCGGATATTGGTTTCCCAGTCGGAAACGGACTTCAACGATATGCGTAGGGGGGATGTCATCTGGATTGACCTGTTTGCCCCTACAGGAGAAGAGAAGAGGGCGGCGGAGGCTTTCTTGGGAACAGAGATCCAAAGCCGGGCACATGCCGAAGAGATTGAGAGTTCTTCTCGTTACAAGGAAACGGACAATGCCATTTTTGCCAATACCAACTTTTTGATTCCAGGACCAGAAGAGTATAGCATGGAAGCTGTTTCTTTTATCATTTCCGATAATGTCCTGACAACTTTGAGGGATGTCCCTCTCCGGAGTTTCACTGAATTGCAGAGAAAGATGGTGGCCATTCCTCGGCTTTATCCGAACGGCTACTGGGTTTTTGTCAATATTCTGGACCAGCGTGTCGATTTGGATGCGGATATGATTGAGTTGCTTTCCAAGGACATTGGTCAGTACGGCAAGAGAATCAATCAGCAGGAGGAACATATCAATGAAGACTTCTTGCTGGAAATCAATCAGTTGCAGGAGAATACCATGATTATCCGTGAGAACATCGTCGACAAGCAGAGACTGATTGCCAACTTGCTCAAGAGCAATAAGTATCCTCAGGCGCTCGAACCTCGATTCAATGTACTTCAGCAGGATATATCTTCTCTTATCAACCATATCAACTTCAGTTTCGAGAGATTGGAATATCTTCAGGATACGGTGGTGGGTCTCATTAATTTGGACCAGAACAAGATCATGAAGATTTTCACTTTGGTGTCCCTTCTGTTGATGCCACCTACATTGGTGACCGGTTTTTATGGAATGAACGTGTCTCTTCCGATTTTGGGAACCAAATGGGAATGGACCATCATTATCCTGATCATGATTTTCTCCTTCTTGATTATTCTGTTCATTTTCAAGAGGAAGAAAATGCTTTGATTGCATGATTTTGCTGAAACTTTTTGAAAATCTTTTGTTTACATAATTTTTTTGACTATTTTCGCACGCCGAAATTTCGGATGGAGGTTTCTTTTGTCCGAAATGGTTTAATAAATAATGTTTAACGTACTAGTTTTTTACTGATTTACAATTATGGAAGAAAACAAGAATGCGGCAGTTGAGGCTGCTGCAAAAGAAACAGGAAAAGCTCCGCTCAATGCGTCTGTAGCTCCAGAGAATTTCGACTGGGACGCATTTGAGAGTGATGCGTCTTTCTATGGCGAAGCCAAGAAAGAGGACATTGAAAATGCCTACAGCCAGACTCTGTCAAAAGTGGTGGAGAATGACGTAGTGGAAGGTACCGTTACCGCTATCAACAAGAGAGAGGTTTTCGTGACCATCGGTTACAAGAGCGAAGGGGTCATCCCGGCACCGGAGTTCCGTTACAACCCGGACCTCAAAGTCGGTGACAAGGTAGAAGTTTATGTAGAGTCTGCAGAGGACAAGAAAGGCCAGTTGGTCCTTTCTCACAAGAAAGCACGCCAGCTCCGCTCTTGGGATATGGTCAATGCTGCATTTGACAATGGCGACATCGTCAAAGGTTACATCAAGACTCGTACTAAGGGTGGTATGATCGTTGACGTATTCGGTATCGAGGCATTCCTTCCTGGTTCACAGATCGATATCAAACCAATCCGTGATTACGATGCATACGTTGATCAGAACATGGACTTCAAGATTGTCAAGATCAATCAGGAGTACCGCAACGTTGTCGTATCTCACAAAGCTCTTCTTGAGGCTGAACTCGAGAAACAGAAGAGCGAAATCATCGGCAAACTTGAGAAAGGTCAGGTTCTTGAAGGAACTGTCAAGAACATCACCAACTATGGTGTATTCGTTGACCTCGGTGGTGTTGACGGTCTTATCCACATCACAGACCTCTCTTGGAGCCGTATCTACAATCCAGAAGAGATTGTCAAACTTGACGAGAAGATCAAAGCTGTTGTCCTTGATTTCAACGAGCAGCAGAAGAGAATCGCTCTCGGTCTCAAACAGCTTACTCCACATCCTTGGGATAGCCTTGATCCAAATCTTAAGGAAGGCGACAAAGTCAAGGGCAAAGTTGTCCTTATCGCTGACTACGGTGCATTCATCGAGATTATGCCAGGTGTAGAGGGTCTTATCCACGTTTCAGAAATGTCTTGGTCTCCAAGACTCCGTATCGCTCAGGACTTCCTGAAAGTCGGCGACGAGGTCGAGGCCCAGATCCTTTCTCTCGACAGAGAGGGCAGGAAGATGTCTCTTGGTCTGAAACAGCTCGTTCCTAATCCATGGGAGAACATCCACGAGAAATATCCTGTAGGTTCACAGCACTCAGCTATCGTCCGCAACATCACCAACTTCGGTGTGTTCGCAGAACTTGAGGACGGTATCGAAGGTCTTATCCACATCAGCGACCTCTCTTGGGACAAGATCAAACATCCGTCAGAGATGGTTCAGGTCGGTGACAAGATTGACGTTGTCATCCTTGACTTCGACGAGGCAAACCACAAGCTCAGCCTCGGTCACAAACAGCTCCTTCCTAACCCATGGGATGAACTTGAGGCCAAATTCCCAGTTGGCTCCAACGTCGAGGGTACTGTTGCCGCACTTACTGACAAGGGCGCAACCATCACTCTTGAGGACGGTTCAGAGGCATTCTGCTTCTCCAAGGACCTTGTTCGTGAGGATGGCAAGTCTGCAGTTGCAGGTGAAACTCTTACATTCAGAGTTGTTGAGCTCAGAAGAAGCACCAGAAGAATCCTTGTATCTCACACAAGAACTTACGCTGAGGCGAAAGCTGAGAAAGTGGCAGCAGAGATTGCAACTGCGAAGAGCGCAGTGAAGAAGATCAACTCCAACATTGAGAAGACCACTCTCGGTGACATCTCAGAACTTGCTGCTCTTAAGGACAAACTTGAGAAGGGTGAATAATCTGTAACAGATGAATTTTACACTGAAGGTATTGGGCAGTGCATCGGCAATGCCCGTACCTGATAAATATCCAAGCGCCCACGTACTTGACGTACACGGGCGTTTGTTTTTGATAGACTGCGGTGAAGGTACGCAGATGCAGATGGCCAAGTATGGTGTTTCCATGTTAAAGATTGATTCCATTTATCTTTCCCATATCCATGGAGATCATGTTTTCGGAATTTTCGGCCTGCTGTCCACCATCGGCATGAAGGGCCGGCTCTCTCCGCTGCACATCTACGCACCCAATTCTTTCGGGCCTATCCTGAAGTTCTTCCTGTCCTATTATGGTGAAGGACTGGCTTTCCCGATTGAATTCCATCCAGTCAATGTAAAGGAACTCGCCGTCATCTATGACAACAAGTCGGTCGAAGTTCTTGCTTTTCCGCTGAACCACAAGATTGAAACTTATGGCTACATGATCCGTGAGAAAGAGCCGATGTTCAATGTCCACAAACACAAAATCCTCCAGTATGGGCTGAACCTGACGGAAATCGGTACGCTCAAGAGGGGAGAAGATGTGGTTCGGGACGATCTGGTCATTCCGAATGCTGAAGCGGCTTATCGCCCATATAATCCACGCAGTTATGCCTATTGTAGTGATACGGCTCCAGTATCGCAACTTTCTCAATGGGTGAAAGGCGTAGATGTTCTTTATCATGAAGCGACTTTTTTGGACAGCAACCGTGATCAGGCGGAAAAACGCTATCATTCCACGACTTTGCAGGCAGCACAATGTGCCAAGGATGCCGGAGCCGGTCGTCTGCTTATAGGACATTATTCTTCACGTTGCCGTAATGTCGAGGCGTATCAGAAGGAGTGTCGTTCCATTTTTTCTGAGTCCTATGCGGTGAAGGAGGGAGATGTCTTTGAAATCGAACTGCATAAATGAGATTAAATCCAATTTTTTGTTCTAACTTCATGCGAACTAGTTGAAAAGCGATGAGATATTTTGAAAAGATTTTGCTGCTTCTTTCCTTCTTATATCCCTTTTTTGTGACAGGAAGCTTGCAGGCTGCCAATGACCATAAGACTCCACAGGAAAAATATATTGAACGTTATGCTTCCATTGCCGTGTCAGAAATGTACCGGACAGGAGTTCCAGCCAGTATCACTCTGGCTCAGGGAATATTGGAATCAGGTTCCGGTCTGTCTTCTCTTGCCCGCAAGTCCAATAACCATTTTGGTATCAAGTGTCATGGATGGAAAGGACGCAAGGTATATCATGACGACGATGCTCGAGGAGAGTGTTTCAGGGCTTATGACCATCCGGAGGAATCGTTCCGGGATCATTCCGACTTTTTGCGTTACCGTGATCGTTACAAATTTCTATTTGACTATAAAACAACTGATTACAAAGCTTGGGCAAAGGGATTGAAGAAAGCAGGGTACGCCACGGACCCACATTATGCGGACAAGCTGATCAAATATATTGAGGATTATGACTTGTCAAGATTTGACAAGATGTCTTCCAGGAAGGCAAAGGAAATCAGTGAGGCGGAGAAGAAGGAAGAAATGACAGCTGCAGAAGCGCCGGCTGGCGAGGAGACAGTACATAAACTTACAAGAAAAGAACGCCGTGCATTGCGGAAAGCGGAAAGGGAAGCAAAGAGAGAAGCGAAGAAACTGGCTAAAGAACAGGCCAAACGTAAGGAGAAGGAAGGTGTGGCCGAAGATGTCATTCCGGAGTCTCCGCTCAGTATAGAGAAGCCGAAAATTTACCAGGCGGATGAGACTCTCCATTTCAATATGTACCGTCAGATTTATTCACGGAATGGAGTTCCTTATATCAATGCGATGGAAGGAGAGACTTTGGAGTCAATAGCAGAGGAGTATGACCTGTTCATCAAGGAGATCTGTAAATTCAATGATCTTCAGCCAGGAACTGAAATCCATCCTGGCGACATTGTCTATATTCAGGCCAAGAAGAAGCAGGGAGCTCGTCATCTCAACAAATATATTGTTGACCATGACGGAGAAAGCCTATGGGCGATTTCTCAGCGTTTTGGAGTCCGTCTCAAGGAAATTTTGAAAATGAACGAACTGTCCGCTGATTATCAAACCAGAGAAGGAGATGTCATATTGCTTCGCAAATAGGAAGAACAATCGAACATGGAAAAGAAGAAAAAGATTATGATAGGGTCCCTTATAGGAGGGATTGTCATGTTAGTGGCGCTGGCAGGGGGCATCCTTTGGCAGAAATATTACGACCGCCGGATGCCTAATTTTGATAAGGTTTCAGAGATTTATGTTTATCCAGGTACTCCGGCTGATTCGGTAGAAACGCAGATTCTCCGCAAATCTGCCGTTATCAGTCCGAGAAGTCTTCATCGTGTTTTCAAAAAATTGACGGAAGTGCGGCCTGGACATTATACGATTGCCTCTACAAATTCTAGTATGTATGTGGCGCGTATGCTTGAGCATGGGTGGCAGACTCCTGTTCATCTGGTAATCTCAGGGACGATTCGTAGAGAAAGCACTCTTGCGAGAAAGATAGCCAGGCAGATGTTGTCTGATTCTGCAAAAGTGATGGCCGCTTTACACGATACTCTGCTGTTAGACTCTATTGGCGTAGAACCTTCCCAGATCTTCTCTCTCTTCATACCTGACACGTATGAAGTTCTTTGGACGGAATCCATGCCAGAACTCCTGCGCCGGATGAAGAGGGAATACGATGCCTTCTGGTCTGAGGAAAACAGGAAGAAGGCAGATTGCGTTGGACTGACTCCCAAAGAAGTTTCTATTCTGGCTTCCATCGTCAATGCGGAGACTAATTATGTTCCGGAAATGCCTTCTGTAGCTGGTGTATATGTGAATCGACTCTGTGCGGGAATGAAGTTGCAGGCAGACCCGACGGTTGCATATTGTTTTGACTATCAGTTGAGCAGAATTTTGAAGAAACATACTAAGGTGAATTCTCCTTTCAATACTTATCTCCATTATGGTCTGCCACCTGCCCCTATCTGTGTTCCTTCCAAAGCGGCACTTGAAGCGGTGCTTGATTTTGATAAGAACAATTACCTGTATTTCTGTGCCAGTCCTGAGATGAACGGCCGCCACTTGTTTGCGACCACATATTCAGCTCATCTGAAAAATGCCCGTGCTTTTTCTCGGGCTCTTTCCAAATTGCTCAAGGAAAGGGAGGCTGCTGAAAAGATTGTCAACAAATAGAAAGTCTGCTGGAAACATGCAAAAGCCCGGAAACAGAAAAAGTTTCCGGGCTTTTGTCGGTAGATAGAAGGAATCAGTTGCGATTGACTTTTTCTATAAATTTGTTCTGCCTCAGACAGGAAATGACTTTGTCCAGTTCCATATTGGAAGGAACTGAAATTTTCATGTTTATTTTATATAATCCGTGCACATTGTCTTCATTCATCTGGAAAGAACGGATAGATGCCTTGAAAGTGTTGACAATGTCCATGATGTCATTGATGACGGTCGGCTCCTTGGAAGCGGTCAGACGGAGTCCTACCTGGAAACTTCCTGTACTTGGAGTCTCTGCCCATTTGACCCGGTGAGTCCGGTAAGGATATTTGGTCAGCAGTCTGGCGGCGTTCGGACAGGACAGACGATGGATCTTGATGCCGTTGTCACGAGTTACAAAAGCAAATACATCATCACCATAGACTGGATTGCAACATTTTGACATTTTGTAGTCCAGCCCTTTCAAATCTTCGTTGTTGATGATGATAATGTCATCTCCGGTTCTGGAATTATGAGTTCTCCAATTTTCTTTTGCCGCTTCAATTGCTTCTTGGTCTGCTTGTCTGAGCTTGTCCAAAGCGGCTTGCTCTATCTGGTCATGCTCTAGAATATAGTTCTTGATGAAGTTGATGTCCGTATCGCCGTTTCCGATACTGGCATATAATGCATTGACAGTGTTGAAGTTGTGTCTCTTCATGAATTCATTGGCAATGTCATCCGGAAAAGTGAGCTTCCAGTTCTTCAGACGCCGAGTCAGCAGTTCTTTGCCTTCAGCGGCCGCTTTATATTCTGCTTCATGTAGAATTTGCTTGATCTTGTTTCTCGCTTTGGAAGTGATGACAAAATTGAGCCAGTCCTGTGACGGCTTCTGGTTTTTGCCACTGATGATTTCCACGATGTCTCCGGTCTGCAGCTTGTGACGGATGGTAACGGTCTTGCCGTTGACTTTTGCACCGGTACAGCGGATACCGAGATTGGAGTGGATGTTGAATGCGAAGTCCAGGACGGAAGAACCCGTTTTCAGAATTCTAAGTTCTCCTGAAGGAGTGAAGACAAAGATTTCTTTAGAAGGTGGCTGAGGAATATCTTCTGGATTTATCGCTTGCGGATGCTCCAGGTTGTAACGGACTGTCTTCAGCCAATTGTCAATGGTGGCTTCATAACTGATTCCTTTGTAGGACCAGTGTGACGCATGCCCGCTTTCTGCAATTTCATCCATTCTTTTGGTCCTAATTTGAACTTCAATGGAGGCGCCATCCTTGTTTTTGACTGTAATGTGGAGAGATTCATATCCATTGGCCTTCGGATTGGTCACCCAATCTCTAAGACGAGAGGTATCCGGCTCATATTCATTGGTGACATAGGAATAGACATCCCAGCAGAGACGTTTCTCTTCAGCAGGATCTCCGTCGCAGTCGATGATGAAACGGATTGCATAGACATCGAAAACTCCTTCGAAAGGAACTTTTTGCGCTTGCATTTTCTTGAAGATGGAATAAGCCGTTTTGGTACGGACTTTCAGTTTGTAGCGGATGTTCTTTTCGGAAAGTGTCTTTTTCAGAGGCTCTATAAAATCATTGGTCAAGTTGATCCTGTCCTGCTCTGTTGCCTTCAGCTTGTTGGTGATCAATCGATATTGTTCGGGTTCCGCAAAGCGGAAATAGATATCTTCCATCTCACTCTTTACATTGTACAGGCCGAGCTGGTGGGCCAGAGGAATGTATAGCATCAAGGTCTCCATAATCTTGCGCTCTCTGGTCTGCCGAGGGAACATGTTGAGGTTTCTCATGATTTCCAGACGGTCAGCAATCTTGATGATGGTGACACGGGGATCGGTAGAATACTGTATAATCAGTTTCTTGTAATTTTCTGCTTCCAGACGGGTATCTTTGGGTTTGATGGTGGAAATCTTGTTGAGTCCGTCCACCATGGTGTAGATGTCATTGTTGAAATTGGCGGACCGGATGTTCGTGTCAAACAGATTTCTGGTGGATTCATGAAGGAAAACGGCGGCTACGGATCCGGCATCCAGACCAATCTCATCAGCTACGATCTCTGCTACGTTGAGCGGATGTTCGATGAAAGGATGCCCATTGTCCCGCACCTTGTCTTTCAAAGTCTCTTGGGCAATAGCATAGGCTTTCCGGATAATTTCTTTGTCATTTTCACTAAAATGACTGAATTTTTCTTCGATTATGTCGTTTTTCATGATTCTAGTGTTCTGTCGTTAATCTTTCCATACTTTGAGATATTCCTGCAGCGCCCACATCTCGTCTCTGTAACGGGCTGCCGTCGTGAAATCCAAATCTGCGGCTGCTTTCTGCATCTTCCGTTTGCTCTCTTCCACTGTTTCCAGCACTTGTTCCTTGCTCATTGCGCGGATGACCGGATCCTGCAGGACAGCGGCCAAATCTGCCTGGAGGTATCCGTCTTTGTAGGCGGAGTTGCTTTCTCTCCTTGAATCCGGTCCCAGTCCGACTGAAATTTTTCCTTTTCCCAGAGCGGATGGATTGGGGATGAAGGCTGGATCATCATAGGAATTCGCTGCTCTGAGAACGCCTGGACTTTCATCTGGTTTATAGGAGGTAGTGCTTTCATAAGGATTGAGTTCTCCAAGCAGAGCATTCCTTTTCACATTGACCTGAGTCGGGGTGATGTGGTGCCGCTTATTGTATTCTATCTGTTTGGACCGCCTGCGGTCAGTCTCGTAAATGGTTTCCTGCATAGATTTGGTGATGGTGTCCGCATACATGATCACCAGTCCGTTCACATTTCTGGCTGCTCGTCCCGCAGTTTGTGTCAAAGCCCTTGCCGATCTGAGGAAACCTTCTTTGTCTGCATCCAGAATGGCAACCAAAGAGACGGTCGGGATGTCCAGACCTTCTCGGAGCAAATTTACTCCGACCAGCACGTCAAAGAGCCCATTCTTGAAATCTTCAATGATTTCGACACGTTCTGCCGTATCAATATCGCTGTGGATATATCGGCAACGTACTCCGACATTGTCAAAATACTGGTTCAGTTCTTCTGCCATTCTTTTGGTCAGAGTCGTTACCAATACTCGTTCATCTTTTTCTGCCCGTTTTCTGATTTCTTCCAGCAGGTCATCCACCTGATTCTCTGTCGGACGCACCTCGATAGGGGGATCCAGCAGACCGGTGGGTCTGACTACTTGTTCAACAATCAGGCCATCTGATTTTTCCAATTCATACTCGGAGGGGGTAGCGCTGACATATACGGTCTGTCCAGTGATGGCTTCGAATTCTTCAAATTTCAGCGGCCGGTTGTCGGCTGCGGCCGGCAGGCGGAATCCATATTCTACCAGAATGGATTTACGGCTATGGTCTCCACCATACATCGCGCGAATCTGAGGTAAAGTGACATGGCTTTCATCAATGAAAGTGATGAAGTCATTTGGAAAATAGTCAATCAGGCAGAATGGGCGCTGTCCTTCTTTACGACCGTCCAGATATCTGGAATAGTTCTCAATACCAGGACAGTAGCCCATTTCCTTGATCATTTCCAGGTCATACTCCACACGCTGTCTGATTCTTTTTGCTTCCAGAGGTTTTCCGATGTTTTCGAAATATTGAATCTGTTTGTGAAGATCATCTTGAATTTGGCTGACAGCCCGGGCCGTTTTTTCCTTGGTAGTCACGAAGTTGGTCGCCGGATAGATGGGCACTTCGTCCAGTGTCTCCAGATGGGCGCCCGTCAGGGGGTCAATCATGTAGATGTTGTCCACTTCATCACCGAAGAATTCGATTCTTACCGCTTCGTCCGCGCCTCCCAGGAAAACATCAATAGTGTCGCCTCTTACACGGAAAGTGCCTCGCTTGAAATCTGTTTCTGTACGGTTGTAGGCGGCATCAACCAAATGGTAGAGCAGCCGGGTCATGCTGCGTATCTCTCCCTTCCGGACCATGATGGTCTGCTGATGGAAATCGGTCGGGTTGCCGATGCCATAGAGGCAGGAGACCGATGAGACGACAATCACATCCCTTCGTCCTGCCATCAGTGCAGACGCCGCGCTCAATCTCAATTTGTCGATGATTTCATTGATGCTCAGGTCCTTTTCGATGAAAGTGTCCGTGGTGGGCAGATAGGCTTCCGGCTGGTAATAGTCGTAGTAGGAGACAAAATATTCAACGGCATTGTCAGGAAAGAAGCTTTTGAATTCTCCATAAAGCTGTGCGGCCAGAGTTTTGTTGTGGCTCAAAATCAGTGCCGGCCGCTGCAACTTTTCAATGACATTGGCCATTGTAAAAGTTTTGCCGGAACCAGTTACGCCCAGAAGAGTGACTGCATCAGTGCCTTGCCGGATTGCATCGCAAAGTCCATTTATGGCAGAAGGCTGGTCGCCGGAAGGCTGATAAGGAGCTTGTAGTTTGAATTTCATCTTGACCTTGTTTAGAAAATTCGATACACACTAACCAAAACGAACAAATATAAATATAAAACACTACATTTGTAGGAAAGATAGTTTATCTATATTTTCGTAGAATCTAAATTTAAGGAATAGATTTAATTTAAGGAAAGATTATTCTAATTTTATTGAAGAAAAACATGAAATTACCTGCAGAATGGTCCAATCAAAGTGGAATCCAGATGACCTGGCCCGATGAGACGACTCCATGGGATGATCTGGAGAGGGTTCAGGAATGCTATGTGGACATCATGTCTGCCATCCTTCAGTTTGAACCGGTCCTGCTCGTGACCAGCGACATCAATGCTTGTCGAGACAGGATTCTGGCCATCTTGGAGGAGAAAGGCCATGATTCCAAGACAATTGAAAAGATCCGTATGGCCACTTGTCCGATCAATGACACTTGGGCTCGCGATCACGGTGGCATTTCAGTCATCGGAGACAATGGAGAAAAGTATATCTATGATTTTGTGTTCAACGGTTGGGGGCAGAAATTTGCCTCCAATCTGGACAATTGCGTCACTCAAAACATTTTCTTTGACAATGTTTATGAAGAAGATGTCATGTGTGTAGATATGAGACCGTTTGTTTTGGAAGGAGGCAGCATTGACACGGATGGAGAAGGGACGCTCCTCACGACGAGCGAATGTCTTTTGTCTAGGAACCGCAATGAATACTTGGACCAGGACGAGATAGAAGGGGAATTGAAACAGGCTTTTGGTCTGGACCGTATTCTCTGGATCGATGACGGCGGTATCGCAGGAGATGATACCGACAGTCATGTGGATATTCTGGCCAGATTCTGTTCTCCAGACACCATAGCTTATTCCCAGTGTCTGGATCCGGAAGATGAGAACTATGAGGGGTTGAGGAAGATGGAGGACCAACTCAGGTCTTTCAAGACCAAGGAGGGAAAACCTTATCAATTAATACCGCTTCCTGTTCCTGAACCAATGTATCTGGACGATTACAGATTGCCGGCATCTTATGCTAATTTCCTCATCGTCAACGGTGGGGTGATTGTTCCAGGATCGGCTTCACCTGCAGATGAAGTGGCGCGCGAACGCTTGCAGAAGGCATTTCCAGATCGTGAAGTAATCGTAGTGGACTGCCGTCCATTGCTTTCAGGACATGGTTCACTTCATTGTGTCACCATGCAATTTCCAGAAGGTTATATCCGACAAGTAAACAAACCATTAAACCAATAAGATGAAAACATTGAAAGTGGGACTTGTCCAGCAGTCTTGCGGACAAGATATCCAGGCGAATATCGTCAAACTTCAGAACCATATAAGAGAGTGCGCTGAACAAGGTGCACAATTGGTTGTTTTGCAGGAACTTCATAATTCCGTATATTTTTGTCAGACAGAGGAAGCGCGAATCTGTGATTGGGCGGAGACTATACCGGGGCCTTCTACAGAATCCTATGGCGCTTTGGCCAAGGAACTCGGAATAGTCATTGTACTTTCTCTTTTTGAACGTAGGACCGCAGGAATTTATCACAATACGGCAGTCGTGCTGGAAAAAGACGGAACGATTGCCGGAACATACCGCAAGATGCATATCCCTGATGATCCATGCTATTATGAAAAATTTTATTTCACTCCAGGAGACCTGGGTTTCAAACCGATCCATACTTCTGTCGGAGAACTGGGAGTCCTTGTATGTTGGGACCAGTGGTATCCGGAGGCGGCCCGTATCATGGCGATGAATGGGGCGGACCTTCTCATTTATCCTACTGCAATTGGCGGTGTCGGTACGGATCCGAAGGAGGAGCAGGAGATGCAACGTCAAGCATGGCAGTTGGTGCAGCGTGGACATGCTGTGGCCAATGGCCTTCCTGTGGTTACGGTCAACAGAACTGGGCATGAAGAGGACCCTTCAGGCAATACCATCGGTCTGGATTTCTGGGGCTATTCTTTTGTGGCTGGACAACAGGGGGAAATCTTGGCCCAGTTCACAACGGAAGAAGAGGGCGTCAAGGTCGTTGAAATTGATATGGACCGTACCGAATATGTCCGCAGGGGATGGCCTTTCTTCCGCGACAGGAGGATTGACGCTTATGGAGAGATTCTCCAGCGCTTTGGAAAATAGGACGAATCAATTAATTAATGAATGACAGATATGGTCAATATTGGTACACTGAAAACTAAGGTAGGTAAGAAAGCGATTCTTTGCGGTTCAGGGGAACTGGGCAAGGAAGTGGCCATCGAACTGGCACGCTATGGCGTGGAGGTGGTGGCTCTTGACAAATACGAAGATGCTCCAGCTATGCATGTGGCAGGCTCTTCTCATGTGCTCTCCATGTTGGATGGTGATGCGCTCGAGTCCGTCATCAGGACAGAGAAACCGGATTTCATCATCCCTGAAATAGAAGCCATCGCCACAGACAGGCTTGTCAAATTGGAAAAGGACGGTTTCCACGTGGTGCCGACTGCCAGAGCGACCCAGTTGACCATGAATCGTGAAGGAATTCGGCGGCTTGCAGCTGAAACTCTGGGATTGCCGACTTCTCCTTATCGTTTCGCTTCAGATGTGGAGGAATTCTGTCAAGCGGTTGCTGAGGTGGGCATTCCGTGTGTCGTCAAGCCGGTCATGAGCTCTTCCGGTCATGGACAGAGCGTGATCCGCAAAGAAGAAGACATTGATAAGGCATGGAAGATTTCCCAGGAAGGCGGACGTGCCGGCGGTGGAAAGGTGATTGTGGAAGGTTTCGTCGATTTTGACTATGAAATCACTTTGCTGACAGTTCGTCATGCAGGGGGAACCACTTTTCTGAAACCAGTAGGCCATCATCAGGTAGATGGAGATTATCGTGAATCTTGGCAGCCTCAGGTCATGCCGGAGAAGGCGATAGCCCAGGCTGAGGAAATTGCCGGAAAAGTGACGGAAGCATTGGGCGGTTACGGTGTCTTTGGCGTTGAATTGTTCGTGAAAGGGGACCAGGTCATCTTCAGTGAAGTTTCACCTCGTCCACACGATACCGGTATGGTTACCATGATTTCCCAGGATTTGTCTGAATTTGCGCTCCATGCCAGAGCGGTGCTGGGACTGCCTGTTCCGGAAGTGAAGTTCTATGGACCTTCCGTTTCCAAAGCCATCGTCATCGAAGGGAATACCCGTGAATATGAATTGGGCGCATTGGATGAGGTACTGTCCGAACCGGGTGTGCAGATCCGTATTTTCGGAAAACCCGAAATTGAAGGCCAACGCCGCGTGGGAGTTCTGCTGGCAACGGATGAGACTGTCGAAAAAGCCCTCGCAAAAGTGGAAAGGGCCTATGCGAAACTTCAGGTGAAGGTCTGTTAGTCGAGACTTATCTTGCTGAGATATTTGATTTGATCGTCTGCTTTTATCTTGTCAATGATGGAGCAGACGATTTCATATATGATGCTGTCTTTGGTGTAGATGGCTGGCGCCATGAAATTGACGCGGCCTTGACGGCGGAGTTTTCTGGCTTTGGCCTTCTTTTTCATGTTTTCAGGATTGTACACTGCAATGGAATTGCCTCCAAACATGGTGGCCAACTTCATGCAGGGTATATCGGTGTCTCCGTCTCCAATGTAGATCATGTTGGTGAAAGGAATCCTCTTCTTGTCTTCCGCGATGCTTTCATTGACTTTTTCGGTATCTCGGGAGCTGAAGATGCCTTTGTTTATCTTGAACATGAACTGGGTCTTGGCAGTGTAGTCGATGGCAATGCCTGGCCACTCTGCTTCTCCCTCTTCATTGTAGAGATAAGTGCAGCCGAAGATATGTTTGAACTCATGTGCGATGGGGCAACCTTCGATGATTTCCTTCAAGCCGGAAGAATTGATGTAATGTTCAATCTTTACTCCTTTCTGTTTGCCATAGTTGTTGATGAGTCTGAACCATTCCTTGACCCCGTTGAAAAGTTGGATGTCTTTTCCGAATTTTTTGAAGTTTTCACGTCTGAGCTTGATGTGATGCTTTTTCGCTTCATCAAACATCAGTTTCATGTAAGCCAGGATGTTGCTGGCATCCTGTCCTTTGGCAATCTGGTCGCTCATGCTCCAAAATTCTTCTGGAGTTGAGCCTACGGCCTGGATGAAGCCAAATTCCTGCATGTTTCCAGGAGAAAGGGTTCCATCGAAGTCATAGATAAGGGCAACAATAGGTCTGGTTCTCATGACATTCATCATTTAAAGATACGTTTCACATCAAATATAACAATAAAAAGTTGTATCTTCATGCCAATATTAGTACTTTAGATTGATCAAGAGCCTTTGGAAACGGAGGAGATCAATATCATATACGAATACGAAAACTGGAATAATTATGGTAGATCATTATTTGGCGCGACTTGAGAGCGCAATCAAGAAGTATTGGGACAAGAAGGCGCTGAATACTTTTCATGGAGAAAGCTTCAGCTATGGAGAAATGGCGGCTTCCATCGAGAAATTACATATATTGTTTGAACTGGCAGGTATCAAGAAAGGAGACCGTATAGTACTTTGTGCCAAGAATGGGGCGAGGTGGGGGGCAATTTATCTTGCCTCCAATACTTATGAGGCCGTGACTGTACCTATTTTGCCTGATTTTCCTGCAGAAAGTGTCATGAATCTGACACACCATTCTGAAAGCAGGGTGCTTTTTGTCAACAAGCCGATGTGGGAGAAAATGGACATCAGAAAGATGCCACTCATTGAGATGGTCTTTGATGTGGAATCATGGGAATTGCTTTATGGTACTGAACCGATGCAGGAAGCTTATTCAAGTTTTATAGGTGAATTCGAGAAGAGATATCCTGACGGCTTCGGAAAGGAAGACGTCCATTATCCGACAGACAATTGGGATAACTTGAGTACTATCAACTATACTTCAGGCTCTACTGGAGTGCCAAAGGGAGTCATGCTGACTTATCGTAATTTCAGTATGATCGTGGATTACAGTCAGCGTTATATGGCCGCTTCTGACAAAGATTCTATGGTTTCCATGCTTCCGATGGCCCATATGTACGGTCTGGTGATTGAATTCATCTATCCGTTGTGCAATGGCACTGCCATCTATTGGTTAGGGAAAGCTCCTACTCCTACTTTGTTGCTGAAGGCATTCGGTGAAGTGAAACCATATCTGATGATTACGGTTCCACTTGTAATGGAGAAGATTTTCAAGTCCAAGATCAAGCCGGTGGTGGAGAAACCGTTGGTCAAGTTCTTGTGCCATATTCCTGGTGTTGACCAGATTATTTATAGTAAGATACGTAACGGTCTGGAAGGAGCTTTCGGAGGAAATGTCAGAGAATTTGTTCTGGGGGGAGCTGCCGTCAATCCGGAAGTGGAAAAATGGTTCAAGAAGATCAAGTTCCCATATGTGGTGGGTTATGGTATGACAGAGGCTTGTCCGCTGATAGCTTATGAATGCCATCAGAAGTATGTCGCCGGTTCATGCGGAAAGGCTATAGATTGCAATGTCGTCCGTATCGATTCACCTGATCCGCAGCATGTGGTCGGTGAGATTCAAGTAAAGGGAGACAATATATGTATCGGTTATTACAAGAATGAAGAAGCAACGAAAGCGGCTTTCACGGAAGATGGCTATTTCCGTACCGGAGACCTGGGGATCATTGATGCTGAAGGCAACATCTTTATCCGCGGACGTTCCAAGAATATGATTTTGGGGGCCAGCGGCCAGAACATCTATCCGGAAGAGATTGAAGCGGTCGTGAACAACGCCGATTACGTGGTCGAGTCCGTAGTGGTGGACAGAAACGGAAAACTGGTCGCTTTGGTCTATCTGGACGAGAACGCAGTGGCAGGTCTTTCCGCAGAGGAAGTGGCCGCCATTCCATCTGAAATCATCGCTTTCTCCAACAAGAAGTTGCCGGTTTACAGCAAATTGTCTCAGGTGGAGATTGTCAAGGCGCCGTTTGAAAAGACTCCGAAGCTCAGTATCAAGAGATTCTTGTACAGCTAGAATAGGACATTTTTTCTGGAGCAGTGACATTTTGTCAGTTTTTTCCTGTTGGAACGTATTTTGACTACAGGAAGTGCAGTTGGTGACAATTGCACTTCCTGTGTTTTTGCCTGACCAAACCATGAAATTAAAATTAGGAGAATAAATATTATGGCAAAGAAAAATTTGACTGGAAAGATTGGTGTGACGACGGAAAATATTTTCCCCGTCATCAAACAGTTCCTTTATTCTGATCATGAAATCTTCTTGAGAGAGCTGGTGGCCAATGCTGTGGATGCTACCCAGAAGATGAAGGCTCTGGCAACCAGTGGAGAGTTCAAAGGTGAATTGGGCAATCTGGATGTAAGAGTGGATCTGGATGAAAGCAAGAAAGTCCTGACTATCACCGATAGGGGTATCGGTATGACGGAAGAGGAGGTTGACAAGTACATCAACCAGATTGCATTCTCCTCTGCCGGTGAATTCCTCGAGAAATACAAAGACCAGCTTTCCAGCATCATCGGTCATTTCGGCCTCGGTTTCTATTCCGCCTTCATGGTTTCCAAACAGGTGACCATTGATACTCTGTCCTGGAAAGAGAATGCCAAGGCTGTCCACTGGAGCTGCGACGGCAGTCCTGAATATACCATGGAAGAATCCCAGAAGAGCGATCGTGGTACCACCATCACCCTGTATCTGGACGACGACTCCGAAGAGTATGCAGCCAAGGGACGGATCGACGGCCTGCTGTCCAAATATTGCAAATTCATGCCTGTACCGGTCATCTTCGGCAAAGAGCAGGAATGGAAGGACGGCAAATATGTCGATACCGACAAAGACAAGGTCATCAACAACGTGGAGCCTCTCTGGACCCGTCAGCCTGCTGATCTGAAGGACGAAGATTACATGAAATTCTATAGGGCGCTCTATCCGATGAAGGAAGACCCTATGTTCTATATCCATCTGAATGTGGATTATCCGTTCAACCTGACCGGTATCCTCTATTTCCCTAAGATCAAGGAAAGGATGGCCATCGAGAAGAACAACATCCAGCTCTACTGCAACCAGATGTTCGTGACCGACCATGTGGAAAACATCGTTCCGGACTTCATGACATTGTTGCATGGTGTAATTGATTCTCCAGACATTCCTTTGAACGTTTCCAGAAGTTATCTTCAGAGCGACTCCAATGTAAAGAAGATTTCCGGTTATATTACCAAGAAAGTTGCAGACCGTCTGGAAGATATCTTCAAATCTGAGAGAACTACCTATGAAAGCAAATGGAATGATCTCAAACTCTTTATTGAATATGGTATGTTGAGTGATGAGAAATTCTGCGACAGGGCGCTCAAGTTTGCTTTGGTTCAGAATACAGAAGGGAAGTTCTTCAGTCTGGACGAATACAAGAAGGCAATTGAAGGGGAACAGACTGACAAGGAAAAGAAAGTTGTTTGCTTGTATGCCACCAACATGGAAAGTCAGTACTCTTTCATTGAAGCCGCCAAGAACAAGGGGTATGATGTCCTGCTTTTGGATTGTGAATTGGATTCTCATTTTGTCAACATGCTGGAGACCAAGTTTCCGGATATGCGTTTCGCAAGAGTTGATTCCAACAGTGCGGATAATCTGATTGTCAAGGAAGAGAAGGTGAAACCTCAGATGTCCGAGGATGACACCAGAGATTTGTCTGATCTGTTCAAATCTGTTCTCCCGAAGGATAACGATTATTTTGTGGAAGCGGATAATTTGGGTGAGGATGCCGCGCCGATCGTCATTACTCAAAATGAGTTCATGCGTCGTTACAAGGAGATGTCTGCGTTTGGTGGGGGAATGAATTTCTATGGAAATATGCCGGATTCCTATAATATTATAGTGAATATGCAGAATCCATTGGTCGCCAAGATTTTCAATGACAGCAAGTCTCAGATCAAACCGATGGAAGCTCTTCCTGAAATGCCGGGCGAAAAAGCTGCAGAAGCAGAGAAATCTAAAGTGCAGGATGAACGTAATGCCATTTTGGATTCTCATAGAAAAGAGGTAGAGGCCTTTGCTCATGAAAATGAGATTCTCAAGCAGATTACTGACCTGGCACTTCTTTCCAATGGTATGCTGAAAGGAAAAGCATTGAGTGAATTCATCGAGCGTAGCCGCAAAGTGGTAGAAGATGCTTATGGAGATAAGAAATAGGGAATATAGAGCCTTTATTGGCTATTGGTTATAATTTGAAGGGTTGGATCGTCTGCTGAAACTTGGCAATCGGTCCGACCTTGATAGTTTCATTGAATTTGAAATTTATACCTATATATTTGGTAATGCAATAAAAATAAAATACATTTGTCGCTTAATTAGTAGTTTATTGTGTTATTATAAGAACTTTTTTTCTAATAGTTATAAATTATGAAAACAATCAAAATTTTTCTAATTACCTTGTGTCTTGCTGCTGGTGCGCAGGTCGCTTTCGCTCAGGAGAATGGTAATCGTGATGAAAACAACAAGATTGTCAGAGGCCCTTACTTGACCAATGGAGCAGGTGGCAACTGGTGGATTAATCTTGGTGGCGGTATCACTGTATTTGGAGACGGTGGCGCTACTTCACGTGTGACTCCAGCTCTCGATGTAGCGGTTGGTAAATGGTTCACTCCAAGTATTGGAGTGCGCGCGGCATACCAGGGACTTACTGGTAGTTTGTGGACACCATATCCTGCATTTGACGGTAGCTTGAATGCAGACAAGAACAAGTATAAGGCAAACTTCGGTTATGCTTATGCTCATGGTGATTTCATGTGGAATATCTCCAACGCATTCTCTGGTTACAAGGAGACTCGTTTCTGGGATGTCATTCCTTATGTCCATGCCGGTTTCCTTGCTATTTACAAGGATGGTGTCGACAGAGAATTTGCTGCCGGTGCCGGTCTTTACAACACTTTGCGTCTTTGCAATAGAGTTGACTTGACTTTGGATGTAAGAGGTTTCTTCTTCAATGGAAGAGCAATCCAGGCTGTTGGTGGTGTCGCAGCTGAGATTTCAGCAACTTTGGGTGTTGCCATCAATCTTGGCAAGACAAATTGGGTACGTCACAGCAGTGTCCCTGTTGTTGACAACGAGGCTTTGGCAAGAATTTCTGAACTTGAACTTGCCAATTCCGAACTTGCTGATGAAAAAGATCAGTTGGCAAAGGCCAACGACGAATTGGAGCAGGCAAACAGCGAACTCGAGAAGAGCGCACAGGAACTTGCAGCAATGAAAGAGCAGGCTGAGCGTGACAGCAGAATCCCTCATTCTCAGGCATTCTACTTTGTAATTGGCCAGACTCATTTCTCTAAGATTGAGCTTGCACGTCTGGACTACTACATGAACAATAGCTGTGCTGATTCGGATGAGGATCTTACAATGGTTCTTACCATTCGCAATGACAGCAAGACAGGTAGTGCAAAACGTAACAAATTCTTGAGCAACGAGCGTATGAAATACATCAAGAATATTCTTGAAAACAAGTACGCTGTCAACTCTGAGAACATCCGTTTCGAAATCGTTGATTCTGAAAATCCTGAATTGGACAGATGTGTAGAGATCAGTTTCGAGTAATCATTCTGATGAAATAAATTGAAGAAGGGTCTGAACAGATCCTTCTTTTTTTGTCTTGTCCTGCTGGGCTGGGGGCGATGTCGGTCGTCTCTTGCCCAGCAGGGCGTTCTGTTTCTTTCGATGCCAGTCTCCGCTGCTCGGCCAGAGGCACCCTGCTCCGTTTCCCCCTTCGGGAAATGCTCAGGTCCAAGGGGCAATCCGAACGAGCGGTCGTATCTCTTTTGGGGCCTTTTGGAATTCTTTCTCCCTTCGGGAAAACCATGTCCGGAATAAATCCCAATGGACTGCAAGCCCTTCTTCAAGGGCACATAATCATTTCCCGAAGGGAGGGTTCATCAGGGAAGGTTCCGGACACGGGGAAGTTATTTCGGGGCGGTGCCGACAGAAGGGGAAAAACGGTTCCCGTCTAGTCGAAGCTGAAGCGGAAACCGAGATTCAGATTGAATGCAAAGCGGTTGTCGGTGTAGTAGGAGACGATGTCTGAATGATTCTTGAAATAATAGGCGATACCCGGCTCCACAAACAGGCTCAGACCGCTGAAAAGGTCGAGTCCGATACCGATACTGGCATTGGCAGAGAACTGCCAAGGATGCTCCTTGAAATGCTTTTTGTGGTTTTCTCCATTTTCCAGGAGACGGATCTTCTGGAAGCCGCTCGCCTGAATCTCCGCCATGGCACCCACACTGGAGTAGGCATAGAACGGGCCGAGATGGACGAAGCGGTAGTTCAGATTGACTGGCAGACCAGTGTACCACAGAGTCTGTGAAATTTCGTTGCCGTTCCGTTCGTTGTAGCTGAAACCGGATTCTGATTTCAGGACACTGACATAGAAGCCGGTTCCGATGCTCAATTTCTCTGTCAGAAGGAAGTTCACTGCCACACCGTACCGAATAGGCTGGTAATGCTTCTCGAAGGTCTTCATCGAAGTGGCATTGCTCAGGAAAGGACGGGTGAGGGCCGCTTCCTTGAAGTTGGAATTTTCAGAATTGTACAATGGGGCTTTTCTCAGGACAGGCTCGCTGTGGACAATGCTGTTGCCGCTGTTCCATGGATTGCCTGCAAAGATGGAAGCGCTGATCCGGTTCTCCTTTTCCCTTTCTTCTGTCAAGGCCCGGAAATCGGAAGGAAGATTTTCCGGGTAGTCCCGCTCTGGACGAACTGTGTCGCTTTCCTTTGCAGAGACCGATTCCGGTGTTTCCGTTGTCGTGCGTTCCTGGGAAACCGTCGGCAGCGTTTCTGTCTCTTCTGGAACGGTCACCAGCTCTGCTTCTGAGGAAGACTGTTTTACGGGAACGATCGGGCGGATGTCCGCTCTTGCTGGCAGGTTCTCTTCCGCTACGGTCGCTTTCCTGCTGTTCGGGGAAGAAGTGGAGACTGTCTGGACGGATTCGCATAGGTCTTGGGCGACCAGACTGGACGGTACCGTCTGGACTTTTTCAATCTTCTGGTTGGAGGTGAGCAGCTTCTCTTCCAACTGTCCCTGACTTGGAACATTAAATACTGACACGAAGAAAATTGCCAGGACGGCAGCTGTAGAAACTGCTCCCAACCAGTAGAATATTGTTGTTTTCCTCTGTTCTTTCTTGACTCCAGCCTCAATTTGGTTCCATGACAGATCCAGTCCAGGCTGTTCGTAGTCTGAAAGCGCGTCTTGGAAGTTTTTCTTCCATTGATTTTCTGGATTATTCATGGGTTTTCAAATATTTCTGGATCATTTCACAAAGGAGCTTCTTGGCCCGGTGGAGATTGGAGGCGGAACTGTTTTCCTTGATGTCCAATATTTTTGCAATCTCTTTGTGGGATTTGTCTTCAAAGACGTAGAGGTTGAAGACGGTTCTGTATCGGACTGGAAGTTTCCGGATCATGTCCATGATGACCTTCTGCGGTACATGGCGGATGTCCGGATCCGGGCTTTCTCCAATGTCCTCTTCAATCGGGACGGTCGCTGCCTTTTTCTGGTTCTTCAAGAAAGACACGGCTTCGTTGACGGCAATTTTCGTACTCCAGGCCTGCAGTGAGCCGGCACCTGTCCATTGGAATTTCTTCAGATGGGTCAGGATCTTGACCATCGCATTTTGGAGCACGTCCTTTGCATCGTCATCGTTGTCAATGTATCTGGAGCAGATACCGTATAGATATTTTCCAAGATGCTCATATACCATTCTCATTGCCGCGTCATCTCCACGGCTGATTCTGGTAACGATTTCTTTTTCAATATCTATAGGTATGACTCCCATTTATTTGATGGTCTTGTATTTGAAAGTTGTTGTTTTAGGACCGGTGAAAGACTGCCAAGCCAAGGTCAGAGCCACATTCTTTCCTTCTGTATCAGGAAGTGATGACAAATCAAATGCCACAATGCCATCTCCGACCATATTATTGTAGTCATTCTGACTGTTCTGGTAGAGAGTCACCTTGTATGGATTGGTGGAATCCTGTACCAGATTGAAGATATGTTTCTGCATGCCCCAATAGGTTCTGAAACGGATGGTAAGATAGCCATCTTCTACGACAGTCTCAAATGAACGGATGATTTCCAGCGGATCGTTGCCATATTTCTCGATATTCTGTTCTCCCAGGTTCGGAGCCAGCGCTTTGGTCGTGATGCTGTCAATGTAGTTGATCTTGACATCGTACTGTTTGGTCTCTGAAGTGCGGTCTTTGTCATTGATGATGGCCTTGAGGTCTTCTTCCTCAATGCAGACAAGAGCCCTCACCTTCTTCTCCTTGAAAGGAGAGGTGGTGATGTTGGTCGCTTTCAAAGTTGTGGAATCGTCCAGCTGCATGATGAAAGTCTGGTCGTTGAACGGTTTTACGGTCACTACAGCATTGGGAAAAATGTAATTTACGTTATCATCTTTCATGCAGCTTTGTGTGAAGAGAGCCGTCGCCAGAACGGCGGTTGCCAAAAGAATGTTTTTAAGTTTCATAATAAATTGTGTTTTTTAATTTCAAATTTCGTTTCCGTCAGAGAGGCAGCAGGACCGTCTGCTCTCTGACGGGAGCCTTCCTCGGGAAGACTCTATAGATATAAATGCGTTTTCTGGGAAATCTTGCGTCGCAGATTCAATTTTTTTGCATTTTTTCTCTAAAAATGCCGAAAGGCGGGGGAAAACGGAGCCCGGTTGGAGAAGCTTGTACAGAAAAAAGGTGAGACTGTACTGACAGCCTCACCTCTTCGTATTTATGTCGGACCAGTCTATTTGCAGACCATGATTTTCAGAATCATCTCGTCCGTTTTCTGCATGCCGACGGATCCGATGTTTGCCAGATTCCGGATGGTTTTCTCCACATCTTTCTCAATGATACCGTCGTTTTCTGAAATGCATTTTCCATCCATGGCTAAAACGGCTGCTTGAATGGCGCCAGTGACACCTGAAGCCACTTTCAGGGCGCAACCTACTTTTGCACCGTCGCATACCATGCCGGTAATGTTGCCAATCATGTTCTTGATGGCGGCACAGATTTGCTCGTAGGTTCCGTCTTGGAGATAGACAATGCCGCAAGAAGAACCTGTGGAGGCAACTACGCAGCCGCAAATGGCAGATAGACGGCCCAAGTAACCTTTGATATGAATGGCAATCAGGTTGCTCATAGCCAAGGCTCTCGCCAATTTCTCGTCATCAATATGGTATTTCTGGGCATAGGCAATGACTGGGACACTGGTAATGATTCCTTGATTGCCACTTCCTGTATTGCTCATGGCGGGCAGGGTACAACCTGCCATTCTGGCATCGGAGGCCGCCGCTGTCAACTCTGTCGCATAATTGACGAAATCTTCTCCATAGATGCCGTTTTTGTTTTTCTTGAGTGTCTTGCCGACTCCTAGTCCATAATCACCTCTGAGGCCTTCTTCTGCCAATTTCATGTTGATGGCTCGTTCTTCCAGAAGGAACTTGATTTCTTCAATGTCAACAGTATGGGTGAAGTCATATATTTCTTTCACTGTCAATCCATATTCACAAATTGGCTTGAGGCAAGGATTTTCAGTTTCTGTATTGGTTTCTTCGCTCATTACCTGTTCATCAAAGCAAGTTTTGATGATGTGGTCATGCAAGTCGGCAATCACAGCACTGGCGCAATGACAGTCTCCAGTCCTGACTTTCGCTTCGACATATAGTTTCTTATCGGTTTCTGCTAGACCGATACTCACTTTTTTTGCTTCAACAATTTCTTTGGCCCGGGCAATGGCGCGGTCTTCCAGATCGTGCAAAACCTCCAGGCCGTAGGTTGATTTTCCGCATACCGCACCCAGAGCGGCAGCGATATACAGCCCAATCATTCCGGTGCCAGGAATGCCGACTCCCATTCCATTTTTCAAGATGTTTCCACTTACGGCCACCTCAATTTGGAGATCTGCGGTCATTCTCCAATCGGAGCCCATATGATCTTTGGGACAATTGCTTTCAAGCACTTCAACAGCTTTGGTGACAGCGAGCGCAACGGCAATAGGTTCAGTACAGCCCAAAGCCGGCTTGACCTCTCTATGGAGCAGGTCCACCAATTCAGCTACTCTTGTACTCATAATGTATCTATCATTAATTTATTATGAAATATGTCTATTCTGCACATTCTTCTTTTGGGGGCAGATTGAAGTAGCCCAGAGCCGTCTGGATGATGTGCCGGATATCTTTTTCTTTTTCAAGTGTCTCAATAGGGAATCCCAGACTCACTACTTTGTATCCTTCACCGTCAAAGCATACTGCGGCGCTGATTTCCGTGTCGGTGTAGCGCATGAAGCTATAAGCTCTTTTCCCAGCAGGTATGATGCCGTCTGGAGTTTCCACATTGTAGATATGTTCATTAGGTTCACTGGTATAGGAAATCGGACTGTTCAGGACGGAGAGCCCGATAGCCGGACAATCTATGGGCTTGACTTGGGCTGTTTTGCTTGCATAGTTGGTTCTCCAGGAATAACCGAGCACTTTCTGGATGAAATGTTGTGTATCAGCGCGATAGGAACTGTCCACTTCCATCGGGTAGATGGTCTGCCATGCATCTGTTCCAATGTTGGCACCGGAGATGAGGATATTTCCACCCTGACGGGTGTATTCTTTAATTGAATTCTGCAGGCTGGTTGGGAAGACCTGATATTTTGCAGGTACTTTTCCACATCCTACCATGGTCGTAATTTGTTTCCCACAGATCAAGTCTACTGTCCAGAACCCTTCACCGACAGAAGGCTCTTCTGCAAATGCCTTTGAACTGGCGGAGCAGAAAGGATAGCCTGCGTCCATGATGGCCTTTCCGTGAATATATGGATAGTCGAATGTATTGCCGACATATTGGGTGCCCTCTTCGTTGATATAGGAGGCTCCATATCCCGGGTTGTCATCATCAATCCAAGGGAGGTCACGGCGGAACTGGTACATTTTCCCGATATAGAGGATTTCATTACCTGCTGAGACACCTCTGTCCAGATCAGGTAGAAGACCGGCATATTGCGGCGTGTCAAACCAAGCAGGAGAAGACAATCTGGTAAAGTTGTTTACTACCAGGACTTGCTGGTCTGAAACAGGATTGTCAGGAATACCTGCACATAATATTTCGGAAGGGAAACTTTTTCCACCTTCGTTGAAGGCAACAATCTTAAAACTGCTGATGTCTCCTCGGCTCAATGTCACTCTAGTGGATAGGAAGTCCCCATTTTGTTCTGGATGAGCGATGATGCGGCCCTGATCGAAACATCCGTCATTTTTTCTGGTATAGAGGATGTACCCGGTCGGATTCGCAGTCGTTTCAAGTGTATCTGGAGTCGCTTTCCAACTTAGAATGGCATTATTGCCTTCCATCTTGACGGCAAACGAATTGACAGGAAGTGGTTGAACTGTATAGTCGCAACCATATCGGCCGCTCAGATATTTGAGCATTCCTTTATAGATAGCGCGGCTGACTGTAAAGCGGAAGGTCGGATCCAGACCGAATTTCATGTCTGCAAAATTCTGGTGAGAAAGCAATTCCAGTAACATGGCAGGTACACTTGGAGTACGACTTTCACTATAGGACCTGTCCCATAGGAATCTTCTGGACCAGTCAGGGTTGAACTGTTGGCGAACATCCGATACGATTTGGGATTGCACGATGCTGGCATAATCTCTACAGGTCAAGCGGTCTTCACCATCAGGAAAGGTCCGTTGTCCATCGCGCAGCATGGTGTAGATGGAAAGGGTTCCAATGATGGAGTCATTGGGTGTTGTACCGGCATCCGTATGGAATGCAAAGGAAAGGTCGAAAGGAATACCTTTTCCTGGAAGGGATTCAAAATCTTTTTTCCCCTTTTCCTTCTTTTTGTCTTCGATGACAGGATTGACATCAGAACCACGACTCATGAAATCCACCCATGAGCCTCTTGTTCCATAGTCGTTTGTGTAGTCATTTTCTCCAAATTTCCGGATAATACAGCTGTCTATGCCTGCCCATTGCATAGAATACAGGGCTCCTTCCAAATAACTTGGAAGACCTGAAATCTGATGGGTTTCCACTGGATCCTCCATATTTCCTCTGGCAATCTTGCCCATTCCGCCACCAATCTTGATGCCATCGCAGGTGACTACGCTGCCCCGAACATATTTTCTTCCTTCTGGTGTGCCGTTGTCTAGAGTGACACAGGCCTCTTTCCCTTTGTTGAAGTCGAAGGTCCCCAGATAAATCCAGGTGCCTCCTCCCATTCTTTGGTTGACAATGAATTCAGTCTCTCCGGCAGCATGTCTGACAGTGTAGTGGGCAGAACGAGTGCTGTTCTTGAGAGTCTTGTAGGAAATGTAGACAGCATATTTGCCATCTGCTGGAATATCAGGTGTCCAGGTAGCAGAGGCCGTTCCTTCGTTTTTGGAACATTTTGCCATGCGTGCAGTACCCATTTTGAATGGATTGTCCACGCCTGTATATATTTTTTTTGCATCTGCAAAACCTTCTCCTGCACTTTCCCATTTTCCGTTTTCGGAATATTTTCCGGTTTTTCTGAGTAGGCCGTCCCGTTTTCCGGCAAACGTGGGATCATTATCTACAATGACCTCATGGCGTTGAGTATCTCTTTCCCTTGGAGTCATGACATAGGCACCGGCGTTTTCGAGCATGGGAATCAAGAAAGGCAGAACATAACTTTGGGTGTAGGTGTCTTCTACTGTTGTAAAGTTTGGAGCGCGTTGCCATTCCCAACGTTTGCAACTGGGTTCATAATATTTCCCATGGCTCTGCCAAATGGCGATGTACCGTCCGCTCAATCCTTCATTATAATATGGGACACTGAGATTTTCCACCAAAGGTTCGTGCTGACCTCTCGGATCATTGGTCTGCCATCTGGTAGATTGTGGTTTTCCGTCATTTTTCAGGATAGGAACCAACAAGTCATAGAGATTTATGTTCTTGCTGTAAATGTTTCCAATCTGGCAGCAGGCATGGTCTGCGGGAAGTAGTTCCCTCAAAGTATGACGAAGCCACTGGTAGCTTTCCTTATCCCATGGAATATCAATCAGGTTGTCATTGAAATAGAAGTCAATGCGGTCGTCCACTGCTTTTACCTTTTTCACGTTGATGGCAGAATAGACGGTTGTCTTCTCTTTGATGAGCGTTTGGAGCGTATCTTTCTTCTCTAAATATGCTTTTGTCAGTTTGTCTTGTGCCTGGCTGGGAATGGTCATCATTGTCATCAAGGCAAGGGAGGATAAGATATTCTTGATCATGTTTTTATTTCAGTATTAATTCTCCGAAGAATTCAGGTCTGTGGAAATCTGGTTTTTCTGTATGGATGGGATTCCAGCTCAGGAAATGAGGATGGGCAGTTTTGTCTCCGCATTTGTAAAAGTTGGCATGGAGTTTTTCCGGTAAATTCTGTTCGTGTATTCCAATCATGGAGAATGGGATGATGATGGCAGTCTGCCAACTGAAGAGCTGGTCACTTTCTTCCCACCTTCTATGTTCGAGAGAAGAGAATCTTTTGATTTCTTTCATTTCATCAAGAGGTCTGCGCGGCCTGTCGTTTCGGTCAGGTCCGCAGGCATTGAGGACAGTGCCAATACAGTTCATTTCGAAATTATAATATTTTTTTCCTGAAGGGGAGGCAACGAAGAATTCACAGCAACTGTCTTCCCATACAGATCCGTTGTCTTCCAATGCCGCGGCACGTAGGTCCAATCCTCTGACATGGTACAAGATGGCAATCGCTTTCTCTGAATGGGCGATGCTGAAGACACAACTTGGCTGATAGCCAAATGCTTCCGGCCAGTTGACCTCTCCGATGATGTCTTTCTTGCCTTCTCGCTCTAATTTCTTTTCAAGTTCTTGGAAATCCATATTTTCCAGACCTGATACAAATGGTACGTTCAGTGTTTTCATTATATTTTATATTAGTGTTCTCTATTTTTTATAGACTCTGCATATCGTTGAGTTTCTTGTAATATCCGTTCATCTGAATTAACTCCTCGTGTTTGCCGCGTTCAACAATTTCTCCATCACTCATTACAAGAATCTCATCCGAGTTCTTGATGGTTGAAAGTCTGTGTGCGATGGCGATGGTAGTTCTGGTGGACATCAGTCTGAACAAGGCTTCCTGTACGAGTCGTTCAGATTCTGTATCCAAAGAGGCGGTCGCTTCGTCCAGAATGAGGATAGGTGGATTTTTCAGGATGGCACGGGCAATACTGATACGTTGTCTCTGGCCGCCGGAAAGTTTGGTCCCCCGGTCGCCGATATTTTCCATATAACCATTTTCCTTCTCCATGATGAAATCGTGTGCATTGGCAATTTTTGCCGCTTCCACAACCTGTTCCATCGTGGCTCCCTCCACGCCGAATGCAATGTTGTTGAAGATAGTGTCGTTGAAGAGGATCGGTTCCTGATTGACATAACCCATCAGTTGTCTGAGATCTTTCATCTTGAGATTCCGGATGTCGATGCCGTCAATCTTGATGTCCCCTTCAGTAACATCATAAAACCGTGGTATCAGATCGACAAGAGTGGATTTTCCAGCACCGGATTCGCCGACAATTGCAACGGTATTTCCTTTATGTATGGAGACATTGATATCTTTCAAGATGGTCTTTCCATCTTCGTAGCAGAAGCGGACATGGCTGATTTCAATCTTGTCCTTGAAATCCTGTATGTGTGTCGGGTTCTTGATTTCTGTGATTTCATTCGGCGCATTCAGAATCTTGTCCACTCTTTCCATGGAGGCCAATCCTTTTGGAACATTGTAGGTTGCCTTGGTGAAATCCTTCAACGGATTGATGATGCTATACAGCATTACCATATAGAAGATAAAAGTAGGGGCATCAATGAGGGAGCTGGAACCTGTCTCGGATTTGAGGATCAGGGAACCGCCGAACCAAAGTACGATCATGATGAGGATGGTGCCGAGAAATTCGCTCATCGGATGGGCCAGAGCCTGTCGGGTGGATACTCGTGAAGTCTTGTCCCGGAGATCAGCGGTGACTTTGCTGAAACGGCCTTCCATATTCTTTTCGGCATTGAAGGCTTTGATCACTCTCAGTCCGCCCAAGGTCTCTTCGACTTGTGACATGGTGTCGCTCCAAAGCTCCTGCGCCTGGAGAGATTTTCTTTTCAACTGTTTGCCGATGACTCCCATGATCCATCCTAAAGCCGGTACGACAACAAGGGTGAAGACGGTCAGTTTCCAACTGACCACCATCATGGTGGTAAAATAGAAGAAGATGAGAATCGGGTTCTTGATGAGCATGTCCAATGAACTCATGATGGAACTTTCAATTTCTCCGACATCTCCCGTCATTCTCGCAATGATGTCTCCTTTTCTTTCTTGAGAGAAAAATCCCAATGGAAGGGACATGATCTTGTTGTACAACTGCATGCGGATGTCCCTGAGGACTCCGGTTCGAATCGGAATCATCACGGCAGAGGAACCGAAATAGCAGGAGGTCTTGAGTAAGGTCATGATGCCCAGGAATGCACAGAGCAGAAGCAGAGTCATCGAAGGGCCGATATCGTCAATGACCTGAATTACCCACCAGTTGGCATTGTTTGCCAGGACATTTCCTATTTCCTTGATGCTTAAACCAGATGTAAGGGGTATGTATTCATAGACCGTATCAGACATTTTGAAGAGAATCCTCAAAATGGGGATAATCATGGTAAATGAAAAGATATTGAATATTGCTGAAAGGACATTCATCAGAATGGACCAGCCCAGATATTTCTTATATGGGGCTACATATCGTTTGATTACTTTTAAAAATTCTTTCATGCTTATTTTATTTTCTTTGGTTCGTCTGGATAATGGTTTCCATCCATTTGAAAATCAGAAGAATTCTTTTTCTGAGTACTGGAAGGTCCAGTGAATCCAGATTGTCATATATTTTATTGTTGTTCATTGTGATGCCGGAAGTGAACATGACAGCAGGAATCTTGTCCTTCAGGAAGAATTTCTGCTCTCCTACTTTTCTATAGAAAGTTTCTGTGAAGCTGTTGCTCCCATAATAGCTGAATCCGAGGTCCAGATTCAGTCCATATTTCAAGTTGCATCGTTTTAGCAGACCTCTATATTCTTCTTTGAGAGAGTCGTTCCCCAGCATTAGCAGGTATTCCGGCTTGTTCTTGGAGAGGGGGCTGAGGGTGCTTCCCATTTGGTCGAGATTGATTACCAGGGAAATCTGGTCCATAGTAATCCGTTTGTTCGTGAAAGGATCTCTGAGGTATTGGTTTTGGATGGCCCGATGAAGAAATTCCGCCCCGGACATCCGGTAATCTTTCGCATCAGTCGCAACAAAAAGGAGGTTGCCCTCATAGTAGGTTCCCGTGGTTCTCATTTTGTCAAACATTTCCGCCAGGGCAAGCAGCGCGGCTACTCCAGAGGCATTGCTGTCCGCACCAGGGAAATAACGGTCTCCGATTTTTCCCAGTCCATCGTAATGAGCCAGGACAACGGTGTAGGTCTCACTGTAGGATTTGGTGTAAGGGAGCATGCCTATCACATTTCTGCCGATGGGGCCGCCTTGAATGAGGAAGGACTGAACAAAGGAATCTCCTAATGGAGTTAGTCCGATATCTTTGAATCTCCGGTTCAGCCACATGGTCACCTTGCTCATGTATTTCGTTCCAGTTCCCCTTCCGCCACAGGTCGTATCTGTCAGAAATTCGATATGTGACTGAAGTCTGCTGGTGTCGGCCGCATCGTACACATATCCTTTGAAATCTTTGTTTCGTGCTTGCAGGAACGTTTCTCCCAGCAGACTGGCAACACATGCTGCGAACAGGTATATTATGATTTTTTTGCTCATTTTGTCTATAAGGGGCACAATTATTTGTTATATTTGCCTACAAACACGTAAAATATCTTCCAAAAATAGGAAATATCGCGCTAAAAATGAAAAAAATAGCTAAATACATACTCTTTTCAATAATCTTTCTACTGATATGTCAGCAGACATATGCCCAATATGACAAGGACGTCTTTTTCTTCAGGGGACGGCAAGCATTGGCAGAAGGAAGGTATGCGACAGCTCTGGAGAATTTCAATATATTGGAAAGGCTGGACACATCAGACCATCTGACACCGTTCTATAGAGGAATCGCCAAATTTAACTTGGGGGACATTCGGGGGGCACAAAAAGATTTCAACCGAGCCATTGCCTTGAATCCAATTTTTACGTCCGGCTATCATTATAGAGGTATTACAGAAAGTCGCTTCGGAGAATATGACAAGGCTTTGGAAGACATTCAGAAAGCCATTTCATTACGTCCAGGTTTTGAAGGTTTGTATTTCAGCAGGGGGGTGACCTATTTCCTTTCCAGGCAGTTTGACAAGGCCATTGAAGATTTCGACAAGTATATTCGACGTCAGCCGAAGGATCCTTCTGCTTATATCAACCGTGGCACGAGCCGCATGTTTCTGGGCGACACCTTGAAGGCTCTGCAGGATTATGATACGGCCATCCGGCTGGACCGTTTTGAGCCGGAAAGCTATATCCGCCGGGGGAGGCTTTATGCGGAACAGGAAAAATATGATCAGGCCATTGCCGATATGGATCAGGCCATCCGTTTGGATACCACCAACACGTTTGCCTATTTCAATCGGGCTATCATGTATTATGATACCAGAGATTTCAATTCCGCCATGGCAGACTTGAACCGAGTCTTGAGGGATGAGCCGGGCAATGCCCTTACGCTCTATAATCGGAGCCTTATCAATGCTCAGATTGGCAACTTTAATGAGGCTCTTCAAGATATGGACCGGGTGATCGACATCAATCCCAACAATGTTCTGGCTTATTTCAACCGTGCTTCCTTCTTTGTCCAGATGGAGAGGTGGCAGGATGCTTTGGAAGATTACGATAGAGCCATCGAACTTTATCCTGATTTTGCCAAGGCGTACATGAACCGGGCTTATGTTGAGAGTATGTTGGGGGAAATGAAGCGATCCAAAAAGGATTATGATACTGCCCAAAGGAAGATTCGCGAGTATCATGCGAAGAATCATGCCAATGCTTCTTCTTTCGCAGATACGACCAAGAAATATAGCTCTCTCCTTAGTTTGGATGCCGAATTTGCCAAGAAGGATTTCAACAACGAACTGCTGCAGCATCGTGATGTGGATATCCGGCTGAAACCGTTCTATCGTCTGGCTCTTTCCAAGGAGAAAGACCTTGCTGTCAACAACCTGAGTAACCGGTATGAGAATTCCCTCATTTCCCGTATGATAAGCAAGGCTCCTGTTGCCATGAAGATGGTGGCAGTCGATACCCTCTCTGTTTCTGATTTGAATGAGATGAAGGATATTATATGGTCTTCAGAGACGTTGTTGTCAGAGAGCCAGCGCAATTTCTTGAAAGCTTTGTATGATGTGGCGGATCGTCAGTTCAATTCTGCTCTGAACCACTATACGCAGGCGATCGAAGGGGCCGGCGCTGAATCCGATAAATATGAAAAGCTCTATCGTGCTTTCTATTATATGAATAGGGGGGTGCTGAGAGCGGATATGATTGAATTTATTTCTTCCATTGAAAATAATGTACAGATTCTGACTATGGATGAAAAGGGCACATCACGCGCTCGTGTCCGTGATCAAGTACAGCGTCAGTATGACTATAGTGATGCTATTGGGGACCTGAAGGCGGCTGTGGAAATTTTGGACGATATCCCATATATTTATTTTAATTTGGGCAATCTGTACTGTTTGTCATCCGAATTGGTAGAATCTATTGACAATTACACCAAGGCCATCAACCTGTATCCATATATGGGAGATGCCTTTTTTAATCGGGGACTGGTCCTCATCTTCCTCAAAGATAAGGAGAAAGGCTGCATTGACTTGTCCCGTGCCGGAGAGTTGGGGATTGACGAGGCGTATAGTGTCATCAAAAAATATTGTAAGGAGGAAGTGGAATAAATGTCTGAACTCAAGTTTGTCAGTTTTTCCAGCGGAAGTAGCGGCAACTGTTATTTTATAGGAAATGAAGAAGATGGAATACTGATTGATGCAGGTGTAAGTTTGCGCAGGCTCAAGCAATATCTCATTGAGAATCATCTTTCGTTTGATTCTTTCTCAGCAATCTTGGTCACACACGATCATATGGACCATATCCGCAGTCTGGGATCTTATTGCAAGAAATTGGTAAAACCTATTTATGCTACTTCTGTGCTCCATGACGCTCTGGTAAGAAGGAATTTTGCAGTACCTTACATGGACGCCTGTCGCAAGGTGTTGGCAGATGGTGAATGGAACGCGATAGGGCCTTTTCTGGTGAAATATTTCATTGTCCCTCATGATGCTACTCAAACAGTTGGTTATGCCATCCGTTATCAGGACAGAAAGTTTGTCTTGATGACAGATATGGGACGTATGACCGAAGAGGCGATGGCTTTTGCCATGGAATCTGATACGGTTGTCATCGAGTCAAATTATGATGTGGACATGTTGCTGGCAGGTCCCTATACTCATGAACTGAAGATGAGAATCTGTCAAGGACATGGCCATCTGAGTAATGATGAATGTGGAATGGCCATCCGGAAATTCTATCATCCTGGGCTGAAGAATCTGTTCCTCTGCCATCTGAGTGATCACAACAATACTCCTGAGATTGCCTATAAGAATGCTCAGTCTGTCCTGGATGCCTTAGGAGTGGAACGGGGGACTGTTCATCTTCGTGCACTTCCTCGAACTTCTCCAACGCCGCTTATCAATCTGTAACCCGATGGAACAGTTCCGCAGGGAGACTGCGAAGTGAACCGTATGCAAATAAAGCTGGTCAATTGACCAGCTTTATTAATTTGGATCAGCAAGTGACTAGAGCTGAGGACCAGCTGCAACCAACTTCTTGCCTTCTTCGTTGTTCTCGTATTTGTGGAAGTTGTTGATGAATCTGTTGGCCAGATCTTTTGCTTTCTCTTCCCACTCAGCAGCGTTTGCATAAGTGTCACGAGGATCGAGGATCTCAGTTGCAACGCCTTCCAGTTTGGTAGGAACGGTGAAGTTGAACATAGGGATCACCTTGGTAGGAGCCTCGTCGATGCTGTGGTTGAGGATAGCGTCGATAATTCCACGAGTGTCACGGATAGAGATACGTTTGCCTGTACCGTTCCAACCAGTGTTCACCAAATATGCTTTGGCACCGCTCTGTTTCATTCTCTTGACAAGCTCTTCAGCATATTTTGTTGGGTGGAGCTCAAGGAATGCCTGGCCGAAGCAAGCAGAGAAGGTTGGAGTAGGCTCAGTGATACCACGCTCTGTACCAGCGAGTTTTGCTGTGAAGCCAGAGAGGAAGTAGTATTTGGTCTGCTCTGCATCCAAGATAGATACTGGAGGAAGAACACCGAATGCATCAGCTGAAAGGAAGATAACCTGTTTTGCAGCTGGACCCTGTGAATCTGGACGAACAATGTTCTTGATGTGGTAGATTGGGTAAGATACACGGGTGTTTTCAGTAACGCTCTTGTCGTTGAAGTCGATCACACCGTTCTCATCTACGGTCACGTTCTCAAGGAGAGCGTCGCGACGGATAGCGTTGTAGATATCAGGCTCAGACTCTTTGTCGAGTTTGATTACTTTAGCGTAGCAGCCACCTTCGAAGTTGAAGACACCTTCGTCATCCCAACCGTGCTCATCGTCACCGATAAGAAGTCTCTTAGGGTCTGTTGAAAGGGTAGTCTTGCCAGTTCCGGAAAGACCGAAGAAGATTGCAGTGTTCTCACCGTTGAGGTCAGTGTTGGCAGAGCAATGCATTGCGGCGATGCCCTTGAGTGGAAGGAAGTAGTTCATCATGGAGAACATACCTTTCTTCATCTCACCACCGTACCAAGTGTTCAGGATAACCTGCTCTTTGGAAGTGACGTTGAACATTACGACAGTCTCAGAGTGGAGGCCGAGTTCCTGGTAGTTCTCACATTTTGCTTTGGAAGCGTTGTAAACTACGAAATCTGGCTCCTGGTCAAATTCTGCCTGGTTCTTCGGACGGATGAACATGTTGGCGATGAAGTGAGCCTGCCATGCAACTTCCATGATGAAGCGAACCTTCATACGGGTATCTTTGTGAGTGCCGCAGAAACCATCCACCACGAACAGTCTCTTGCCAGAAAGTTCATCGATAGCGGCCTTCTTGCAGGAATCCCAAGCTTCGATAGTTGCTTTTTTGTTGTCATTTGGATATTCTGGAGTTGTCCACCATACAGTGTCCTTTGAAGTCTCATCGTAAACGATGTATTTGTCTTTAGGGGAACGGCCGGTGTAGATACCAGTCATCACGTTGACAGCGCCAAGCTCAGTTACCTGACCTTTGTCGAAACCTGTCAATTCAGGCTTTGTTTCTTCGTTGTAAAGAACTTCGTAAGATGGATTGTAAAGGACTTCTTTCACGTCCTTTATTCCATATTTGCTTAAATCCATTTGAGGCATAAAAATATGTATTTTAAATAGTTATACTTTATCTGTTGATTATGTCTTACAGATTGGAACAGGACCAGAATGGCTGTTCTGGAAACCCGGTCCTTATCATGGGACAAAGTTACATTTTTTTTGTCATTACTCAAACCATTAAGCAATAAATTGTTAATTTTGCAAGAGAAGATAGGAGTTGAAAATTTATTGCTTTCTAAGTGATTGATTTCTATGTTCTTGGAGGTGTATCTGGCAGGTCGGGAAAAAGTGTCTTTCAGGGAACTTCCAGAGGTTGGTACAATTAAAACGATATTAAAATCATTCCGATAGTAGCTGGAGGGTTATGGAAATAAGACCGATAGATATTTTGCAGAAATTTTGGGGGTATGATGAATTCCGGCAGGTACAGGAGGAGATCATCAATGCCGCTGTCGGCGGAAAAGATGTGCTGGCTTTGATGCCGACAGGAGGAGGCAAGTCCATCTGTTTCCAGGTGCCCGCCATGATGAAGGAAGGATTGGCTTTGGTCATCACTCCGCTGATTGCTCTGATGAAGGACCAGGTCCGCAATCTGGAGAAGAGGGGAATCCGTGCTTTGGCAATTTATTCTGGGATGAGTCGCAGGGAAGTGGATTTGGCCTTGAACAATGCCGCTTTTGGAAATTACAAGTTTCTTTATGTGTCTCCGGAACGGCTCAACACTTCTTTGTTCAAGTCCTATCTGGATGTGCTGGACATCAACTGCATCGTGGTAGATGAAGCGCATTGCATCTCCCAGTGGGGATATGATTTCCGGCCGGATTACCTGAAGATCGGGGAACTCCGCACCAAGATAGAGGCGCCGGTCATCGCTTTGACTGCCACGGCCACTCCTGCGGTGGCAGAAGATATTGTGGAGAAACTCTCTTTCCGTGAAAAGCTGATCATTAAAGGCGACTACAGTCGCCCAAATCTCTATTATATTGTCCGGAACGTGGAGGACAAATATGGACAGTTGCTTTCTGTCTGTCATGGCGTAGCGGGAACAGGAATCGTTTATGTCCGCAGCAGGAAGAGGACAGAGGAATTGTCAGAATTTCTGCTGCAGAATGGAATTGAGGCGGCCGCTTATCATGCCGGTTTGGGCGCGATGACAAGAATGCGGCGGCAGGAAGACTGGAAAGAAGGAAGGATAAGGGTTATGGTGTGTACCAATGCCTTCGGTATGGGAATCGACAAGCCCGATGTCCGTTTCGTCGTCCATTTCAGTCTGCCGGAGTCACCGGAGGCCTATTTCCAGGAGGCTGGACGAGGTGGCCGTGATGGAAAAGTGTCCTATGCGGTCTTGCTGTGGAACAAGAATGATGTCCGGAGGCTGGAACAGGTGGCGGAAGTGTCTTTCCCTGATTTTGGATACATAGAGGATATTTACCAGAAACTGCATGTCTATGCAGAAATCATCTATGACAAAGGAGAAGGCCGGCAAGTCCGTTTTGACTTGTTCGAGTTCTGCAAGCGCTTCCATTTGGAACGGTCCAAGACCTATTATGCCATTAAAGCATTGGAACGCGATGGACACTTGACTTATGCGGAATCAGTTGATATCCCGACCCGTGTGAAGATATTGCCGGACAGGACGGTTCTGTACAGCATTGATCTGCCGGATCCGAAAATGGTGGCCTTCCTGGACTTGCTGATGCGGAAATGTCCTGGAATTTTCACTTATGCCTTGCCTGTGGATGAAGAATATTATGCTTCTCAACTTGGGATGGCGGTTCCTGCTTTGCGTCAGATGATGTATCAGCTGGCGTTGTTGCATGTCTTGGCTTATATTCCGCAAGATCATGCAGATGTGATTGTTTTCCATCATGATCGGCTCATTCCTGGAAACCTCAATTTTGACTTGGAACAATATGGACTGTTGAAAAAGAACTTTATGCGCAGGAAAGATGCTATGATTGCCTATGTTTCTGAAACGGACACTTGCCGGGCAAAATTCCTGATGGCCTATTTCGGACAGCAGTATGCGGAGGATTGCGGAAAATGTGATCTCTGTCGCATGAAACAGAATGGAAAGGACCGGATGGAACAGTTGCGGGAGCGAATCGACGATGGTGATTTGCCTTCTTATGAAATTTAGTGTGTCAGTGTATGTGGTTGATATTGGCTTTCTGCTCAGCGGCACTGCTGGGCTTTTATGATGTTTTCAAGAAAAAATCATTGTCGGACAATGCTGTTTTGCCAGTATTGGGATTGAATACGCTGTTCTCAAGTGTGATATTCCTTCCCTTCATTCTCATTTCCATCTGGCGGCCGGAAGCGCTTCAAGGTAGTCTGTTTTTTGTCCCGGCCGCAGGCTGGGAAGTGCATCGCTGGATCATCCTCAAGGCGTTCATCGTGCTGTCCTCTTGGATTTTCGGCTATTTCGGAATGAAACATCTGCCGATCACTATCGTGGGACCGATCAACGCCACCCGTCCGGTCATGACCCTCATCGGAGCCATGCTGGTCTTCGGAGAACGGCTGAACGTCTGGCAATGGGCCGGCGTGCTGACCGCCATCTGTTCCTTTTTCCTGCTTGGCCGCTCCAGCAAGAAAGAAGGCGTCAATTTCCGGGACAACCGTTGGATCTGGTCTCTGATCGCCGCGGCAGTGCTCGGATCCGTCAGCGGACTGTATGACAAGTTCCTGATGAAACAGTTTGACCACATGCTGGTGCAGTCCTGGTTCAACCTCTACCAGCTTGTTCTGATGGGCGGCCTGCTCTTTTTCCTGTGGTGGCCTCGTCGGAAGAAGACCACCCCTTTCCGTTGGAAATGCTCTATCCCATTCATCTCCCTCTTCCTGTGTGCTGCAGATTTCGTCTATTACCTTGCGTTGAGTGAACCGGATTCCATGATTTCCATTGTTTCCATGGTCCGTCGCAGCAGTGTTCTGGTGTCGTTCCTGGTCGGTGCCATCGTCTTCAAGGAGAAGAATCTCCGGAGCAAGGCGGTGGATCTGGTCCTGGTGCTGGCCAGCATGGTCTTCCTGTATCTGGGCAATGTGCTCTGACGGCTTTCTTCCGGATAGACCGGCAGAATAGAATGTCCGGATTGGCATGAAACGAGTGATTATGCCATTCAAAACCAAATTAGGAAATTCTAATTTTTCGTATCTTTGTCAAATTATGAACTGTCCGGACGAAAAAATATGGGACCCGCTTAGAAAGAAGTGGCTGGTGCGCACTCCCGAGGAGGAAGTGAGGCAGTGGTTTATACAGTTGCTCCATCGACAACTTCAAATCCCGCTACACATGATGATGAGCGAGGTGCATATGCAGTTTGGAGAAGGATATATGAAGAAAGATTATCGGGCGGATATTCTGGTTTATGACCGGAATCTCCATCCATTGATGGTGGTGGAGTGCAAGAGGCCGGATGTGCATCTGGCACAGGAAGTGGTGGAGCAGGTTTTGCGTTACAACATGGTAATGCATGCTCCCTATCTGGCTGTGACGAACGGGCAGTCCAGTTATGTCTGTCATTTGGAAGACGGAAAATATGTTTTCCAGAAAAAGGTGCCGACCTATCTGGAGATGATAGGGAATGAATGATTTTTGCAGGATTAAACAAGGAGGATGAAGGGATGGTTACAACAACTTCACAATTTCTTGACAACAAGATTTTTAATATAGTTTCTGAGGTCGCCCGGGAGACGGGTGTCCGGGCGTTCGTGATAGGAGGCTTTGTACGTGACTGCTTTTTGGGTCGCAAGACCAATGATATTGACATTGTTGTGGAAGGGGGGGGCATTGCCTTGGCGGAAGCTGTCGCCCACAAGATTTCGATTATGGAAAAGCATCATTGCAATGTGTCCGTCTTCAAGAATTTTGGAACAGCGATGCTTCGTTATCAGGGTACTGAAATTGAATTTGTTGGAGCTCGTAAAGAGTCCTATCATCGTGATTCCCGCAAGCCGATTGTGGAAGACGGGACCTTGGAGGACGATCAGAAGCGGCGGGATTTCACTATCAATGCAATGGCTTTCAGCTTGCAGAAAGAGGATTTTGGCACGCTGGTAGATCCGTTTGGAGGGATCCGGGATTTGGAAGCTGGAATTATCCGAACCCCGTTAGAGCCGGAAACCACATATAGTGATGATCCGTTGAGGATGCTCCGGGCCATTCGTTTTGCGACCAAACTGTCCACTCCCGAGAAGAGATTCGTGATTGTTCCTGAATCCTTGGCCGCCATGAAGAAGATGAAGGACAGGATGTCTATCCTGTCTAAAGAGAGGATTGTCGAGGAATTGAACAAGATTTTGGTCACCACCAAGCCGTCCATCGGTTTCCGTCTGATGGAAGAGACCGGTTTGCTGTCCTATGTCCTGCCGGAACTGGAACACCTCAAGGGGGTGGAGACGGTGGAAGGGAAAGGGCATAAGGATAATTTCTCCCATACCCTGCAAGTAGTGGACAACGTGTCCTTGCTGGAAGATGAAGCCATTTCAGCAGGCCGTCTGCATGACTATGTCGTTACAGAAAACGGAGACGGCTTTGTCGAATCTGTCCGGACATCTCCGTGTGTGTGGTTGAGATGGGCGGCGTTGTTGCACGATATCGGCAAGCCGAAGAGCAAGAAGTTTGATCCGGCTGCAGGCTGGACCTTCCATGGCCATGAAGTCATCGGATATCGGATGGTGCCCAAGATTTTCCAGCGTCTGAAGTTACCGCTCAATGAAAAGATGAAATATGTGCAGAAATTGGTAGGCCTGCATCATCGCCCGGTCGCTCTGGTTGATGAGGAGGTGACCGATTCTGCTGTCCGCAGACTACTTTTTGATGCTGGAAATGAAATTGAAGACCTGATGCTTCTGTGCAGCGCGGACATTACATCCAAGAATGCGGCAAAAGTGGCTCGTGTCAAACACAATTTCGAACTGGTCAAGGAGAAATTGGTGGAAGTGGAAGCCAAGGATGCGATCCGCAATTGGAAGAATCCGATCAGCGGTGAGTACATCATGGATGTTTTCGGCATTTCACCATGCCGGGTCATCGGAGACCTGAAGGAACTGGTCAAGAATGCAATCTTGGACGGCGAAATCGAGAACACTTTCGAGGCCGCAGACAAATTGATGCGGGAAAAAGCGGTCGGAATGGGACTGACTGCCGTCAAATGATGAGGTGATTTCTGTCATGTTGGTCAATGACTACATATTGTATATCCGGACGGTCCGCAGATATTCAGAAAATACGGTCCGTATCTATTCAGATGCACTGACCGGTTTTTTTTCTTGTTCTTTGGGCAAAAACATCCGAGAGACAACGGTCCATGATGGAGAACTGTTGGAGGCTTTGACGGTCCAGCCGGTTCGTAATTATGAGATTTTTCTGTTGGACAAGAAAAAGGAGAGTCCTCGGACGGTCAATCTTCACTTGTCTGTCCTCAGTGGCTTCTGCCGCTGGCTGATCCGGCAAGGAAAACTTGCATCCAATCCAGTACGTCTGGTGGCACGTCCAAAAATGAAAAAGCGTTTGCCTGATTTTTTGCGCGTAGAAACCATGAATGATTACTTTCAGGCAACAGAAGCAGTTGTGGCGGAAGAGAATTTGGAATTGATTCGTGGCAATGACAAAGTCTCAGAGAAAGTATATCATGACCGGCTTGCCCGCATGATTCTTTCTCTTCTTTACCAGACAGGTATGAGAAGATCTGAACTGATCTCACTGAACATTTCTTCGGTGGATCTGGCAAGAAGGGTAATACGTGTCCTGGGAAAAGGAGAAAAAACACGAGAAATTCCATTGGGAAATTCACTTTGTATTGAAATTTCCTTATATTTACAATCAACAGTTGCTTTGATTGGGCACGATAGGGCTGGTGATGCGCCATTGTTGATGACCTCAAAAGGTAACCGGCTTTATCCGGGTTTTGTAGAACGGATTGTCAAGTCCGAATTGGAGTCCGTACCTGGAACGACAGGAAGAAAATCCCCGCACGTGTTGCGGCATACTTTGGCTACAGAACTGCTGGATAACGGTGCCGATTTGAATTCCATCAAGGAATTATTGGGACATTCTTCGCTGGCTGCGACACAGGTTTATACTCACAACTCAATCGAGAAACTGAAATCAGTTTATACAAACGCCCATCCAAGGGCAAAAATAGGAGGTGAAAATGGAGATCAGAGTTCAAACCTTGAAATTCAACGCAGATCAGAAACTGTTGGATTTCATTCAGAAGAAGGTTTCAAAGATTGAACGGTTCGATGAGAAAGTCTCAGATGTAACAGTTACCTTATCTCTACTTGAAAAACCTGAGAACAAGAGCGTCAAGCTGCATGTTCAGGTGATTGGTGGCAGCCTTCTTGTAGAGAGGACCGGCAGGTCATTCGAGGAAGCGGTCAACGAATGTGTTGATGCCATGAAGGAGAAGATTGTACGTAACAAAGAAAAACGAAATGAGGCTTGATAGCATCTTCGAAAAAACAGAAATGCAATAATACTTTCTCTGGCGGTCATGTTTATGGCCGCCTTTTTCGTGTCACATTTTGTGGTGGCCGGATTCGACAGGATGTTTAATTTATTAATATCGGTAGATTTCTGCCGGAGAATTATATATATTTGTCAATACGAACAAACAGAAAATTTTTGAAATATGGCCGGTACCAAGACAGACATTGATGCACTTAGTCGGAAAATCATGAAAGATGCGGAAAAGGGTATCTTTTCTCCGGTATATCTATTGATGGGAACGGAACCGTATTATCCGGATCTGGTATGTGATACGATTGTCCGGACAGCATTGGCCGATCATGAGCGAGATTTCAACCAGGACATCTGGTACGGGATGGACGTGGATGCCTCGACGGTCAGCGCTCAGGCGCATAGTTATCCGGTCATGGCAGAACGGAGATTGCTGGTAGTCCGTGATGCGCAGCAGATGCGTGATTTGGAGCAACTTTCCCGATATTGTGAAGATCCGATGGACACTACTGTTCTTGTCCTGTTGCTGCATGGCACTTCGGCAGACAAGAGGAAGAATCTTTACAAACAAGTTTCCAAACATGGAATTGTCCTTCAATCCGATGCTCTTAGAGATTATCAGATGGACAGTTGGGTTTCTTCTTTCTATCGGGAGAGAGGCCTGGCAATAGATCCCGAAGCGGTCACTTTGTTGGTGGAGGCGGTAGGCACTTCCATGAAAACCATTGCGGCAGAAACAGACAAGATGTTGAAGAATTTGCCGGAAGGAGTGAACCGCATCACAGCGGAAGACGTGGAGAAGAATGTGGGCATCAGCCGGAAATACAATATTTTTGAACTGACGAAGGCATTGTCTTTTAGGGATTCTGCAAAAGCGTTGAAAATTGCATCCCATATTGGCGCGGAACCTGGATTTGTCCTGTTGATAGCAACAGCTGCTCTGTATACTCATTTCAACCGTATTCTGAAATATGAAGCCTTCTTGATGAAGCATCCTGCCGCCAATGTGGGGGAAAGGGCTAAGGTATTGGGGGTATCCCCATTCTTTATGGGGGAGTATGATACCGCTATCCAGAATTATCCGGTACGAAAATGTTTGCAGGTCATGGGACTGCTGGAAGAATATGATTTCAAGGGGAAAGGAGGAATGACAGGAGAAGCTGGCCAGGGTGAACTCCTGATAGAATTGATCATTAAAATATTAAATTAAATACTATGGCACTAATTCAATGCGAGGAAATTACAAAGAGATTTGGTAACCATACGGCACTGAACAATGTTTCTTTGACATTTCCTGAGGGAAAAATCTTTGGAATGTTGGGGCCGAACGGTGCCGGCAAGACTACATTGATCCGAATCATCAATCGAATCACGATACCGAACAGTGGAAGAGTATTGTTCGATGGGCATGTGATTACACAGCGGGATGTGGAGCGGATCGGTTATCTTCCGGAAGAGCGAGGATTGTATCGAAAGATGGAAGTCGGCGAACAGGCTCTTTATCTGGCCCAGTTGAAGGGGATGTCTGCTAAAGAAGCTCGTGTGGAACTGAAGAAATGGTTCAAGCGTTTCGGAATTGAAGGGTGGTGGAAGAAGAAGGTGGAAGAATTGTCAAAGGGTATGGCTCAGAAGGTACAATTTATTACCACTGTCGTGCACAAACCGGCCCTGATGATTCTGGATGAGCCGTTTTCCGGTTTCGATCCAGTCAATAGCGACCTTATCCGTCAGGAAATCCTGCGTCTGAAAGACGAAGGGGCGACCATCATCCTGTCCACGCACAACATGGAATCTGTTGAGGAACTTTGCGACAATATCGCGCTCATCAACAAGTCCAATCTGGTTATTGCCGGAGGGGTGGACGAGGTGCGCCGAAAATATGGCAACAACAACATCGAACTGATCTATACTGCCAATCAGCCGTTGGAGAGTGATAATCTGTTATTTGATATTATTTCAGATGACAACAATATGGGAAGACATACGGCAGTCCTGTCCTTGAAGGATGGGGTGAACCAGAACGATGTCCTTTCGGCCCTCATTTCCCGTCAGGTGGTCATCAATTCGTTCAAGGAACTGATTCCGAGGATGAATGACGTTTTCATCAAACTGGTCGCTGAGTCCGGAGGCTTGAGCTATTCAGAAAAATAGGTCTGTGTATTTTTAGATTGGAACAATTATGAATTTCAGAATAATAAATGTCATCATCGGGCGTGAATACATGACCCGTGTCAAGAAGAAGAGTTTCTTGTTGGTAACTTTTCTGGGCCCGCTTTTCTTCGCTTTGATTTCCGTCGCACCCGCTTTGCTCATGACGTTCAGCAAGGAAGAGGCGAAAAAGATTGCAGTCGTGGATGAATCCGGTATCGTGTTGCCTTACCTGGAGTCCAACCAGCAGGTCAAATATGCCGATTTCAGCGGTTACAATGTGGACAGTCTCAAATTGAAACTGAAAACCAAAGAAATGGAAGAGGATGTGCTGCTGTACATCTCTGCCCTGAACCCGGAGACCAAGACAGTCAATGTGGTTTCCTATTCCCAGAAACCTCTTGGTCCGGAACTGAAGACTTCCATCCAGAACCGGATTGACAAGAGTGTTGAGGAATACCGCATCAAGAGTTATCAGATTGCGGATCTGGACAAGATCATGGAGGATGTCAAGTCCAATGTCGCCATCACCACTTATACGATGGATGAGACAGGCAACGAGAGCATCACTTCTTCGGGCGTCTATATGGCCATTTCCATGATTCTGGGAATGATCATCTATTTGTTCATCACCATGTTCAGCAGTATGGTCATGTCCAGTGTCATCGAAGAGAAGAGCAACCGTATCGTGGAGGTGCTGGTTTCTTCTGTGAAATCCACTGAACTGATGTTCGGAAAGATCATCGGTATCGCTCTGGTCGCCTTGACCCAGTTCCTGCTGTGGATTGTCCTGACCGGCGTGCTGGTCGGAATCGGCAGCCAGTTCATTGACATGTCCGACATGACTGAGGCGGCTGTGCAGACTTCCTCCATGACCGGTGGAATGGACGCTACTTCCATGGCAGGCCTGAGCCCTGAGACCATGGCCCAGCTGGCTGATTCTACGGCTACTGAGACAACTGGCGGTGCGGCTGTGTTCAACACTCTCGCCAGACTGGATTATCCGACCATCATCTTGAGTTTCCTGGTGTACTTTATATTGGGTTATCTCCTCTATGCATCCATGTTTGCGGCCGTCGGTTCCGCCATGGAGAGCGAGACGGATGCCAATGCCGGCCAGCTCCAGATTCCGGTGACGATTCCGCTTCTGATCGGTTTCTTCATCTCCTTGATTGCCTTCAAGTCACCTGACAGTCCGTTGGCAGTATGGGGATCCATGATTCCGTTCACATCTCCAATTGTCATGATCGCACGTATTCCGTTCGGAGTACCGGGATGGCAGATCGCTGTGTCAATCCTCCTGCTGATCGCTACCTTTGCCCTCTTCGCCTGGTTGTCCGCCAAGATCTACCGTATCGGTATCCTGATCTTCGGCAAGAGCGCTTCCTGGAAAGATCTGTGGCGTTGGTTGAAACAGAAATAATCCGGCAACGGATAGCAATGAAAAAGGGATGGAATCCAAACGGTTCCATCCCTTTTTCTATATCAGATTTCAGAATCTTATTCGGTGATGACTGAAAATTCACCGATGCCGATATGCTGGACATCTTCAGCTGTCCTGAGACATCTGAATGTCAATTTTCTGCCATGGACAGGAAGGAAGCGGATTTCCTGTTCAATCGGATTGTGCTTGATGTTGGAGAACTCTCCAGCGGAAACGAGGCGTCCGTCAATCAGGAATTCGTAGTGGGAAATGTGTCCCGTCGCATCCCGTCCCTGGTCAGGAGTGTAGCGGAAACCGCAGATGGTCTGAGGTTCGGACAATTTGATGACGACTTCCTTTTCGCCGGATGGCAGAATGAAAGTCGTATAGCCATTTCCGTCAAACATCTGTTCCGGATGGTTCTTCTTCGGGCGCTGGACCTGATAATGGTCAGAGGAGATGTCCAGTTCCTTGATAGAGACAGGACCGAACCTCTTGTCGTGTGCATCGTAGGTGACGGCCTTGACGGTCGCTTTCCGGTCCAGGAGGAACGGTCCTTCATATTTGGCAGAGGCGGCCGTCGGTTCTGAACCGTCCAGAGTATAGTGGATTTCGGCATTCTTGTCCAGCACGCGGAGACTGACCAGATTGCTGGCGTTTCTGCGGATGGCAGGCTGTTCCAGCAGTTCCTGTGCGTGAAATGCTTCCACGTTGTTGATGCAGAGAGGACCTCTGGCATCCAGGAAGACAAGTCGTAGTGAATCTGCCGGTGTGGTCTTGAAGCGGACAATCCGCTTGTAGCCGATAGTGGTCAGGCTGTCCGCCGTTTCGACGGAATACCAGTGGCCTTCACGGGACACTTCAATGTCAAACTTTCTGACACGCTGTCCCAGTGGAATGTATTCCTGGATGAGCACCCGGTTCAGCAGAGTGCCGGCTGGCAGGGCGTAGGTAAGGGTGCCGGTGGTCGTGTCATCGGTCGTCGCCCAATAGCTGTCCCAGTTGCCGTCGCTGACATTCTTGGCCCGGTAGCCTCTTCCGCGTTCGTTGCTGGCGGCAGGGATTCTGCCGGCGAGCAGATTGTCCTTGAGGTCAGCAATGATGGCTTTGCGCCATTCGATAGCGCGGGCAGAGTCGGTCGGATGAATCTTTCCCGTCAGTGCGATCGGGAAGTTCAGCAGGAAATTGGCGTTGTGTCCGACGCTTTTGTAGTACAGGTCCACAAGCGCAGGGACAGATTTGACCTGATGGTCTTCACGATGGTGGTAAAACCAGCCCGGACGGATGGAGACATCACATTCTCCAGGAAGCCATTTGCCGGCTTCTTCCATGCCCCATTGGGCCTGTCTGTAGTGTGTGGCTTTGCTCTCGTCATACATGGCCCAGCAGGTTGCGCCGGCCCAGCCGGATTCGTTGCCGATCCAGCGGATATCTGGAACGGTGCCGCCGAAGATCATGGCAGATGGATGTTTTCTTTTGATCATTTCACGAGCCTTCTCATAGCCATAATAGGTAGCCGGGTCGATGGATCGGATTTCATTGGTTCCACCGTACCAGCCGTTTCCACCATTCGCTCCGTCAAACCAGAATTCGAACAGCGGTCCGTAGTTGGAGATGAGTTCATTGATCTGCTCGTGGTAGACTTTTTGATAGCCTTCCCGGCCGTATTCGGCATTATGTCTGTCCCAAGGAGATAGATAGAGACCGAATTTGAGTCCATGTTTCCGGCAAGCGTCGGACAGTTCACGGACCATGTCGCCTTTTCCGTTCTTGTATGAGGATTGGGAAATGTTGTAGTCCACGGTTTGGGTGGGCCACAGGCAGAAGCCGTCATGATGTTTTGCTGTCAGGATGATTCCTTTCAGACCAGCTGCCTGGATGATGCGGACCCATTGTTCGCAATCCAGCTCTGAAGGACGGAATGTTTCTGCAGGAGTGTCGCCATATCCCCATTCCAGGTCATTGAAGGTGTTGAGGCCGAAATGGACAAAGGCATAGTTTTCCATCTTCTGCCATTCAATCTGTTCTTGTGTCGGAATCGGCAAGACAGGAACTGGTGGCTTCACTTGACAGCAAGCCACCAATATCCAGACGGAAGTCAGCAAGATACTTGCTTTCTTCATTCCCCTATAGGGATTCGATGTATTGTTGCATTTCATCAAGATGACTCATTGCAGAGTGGAACAATTTCATCTGGGCGCGTGTACGTACCAGATTGTGCTCCGGATATTTGATCTTGTAATAAGTGTCACCGTTGAGGTAGTCGGCAAAGAACCGGACAGCCTGCATGAATGGGAAAAGACAAGCCGCATAAGGCAGATTGTTTTTTTCAATAGGGGTCAGGAAACAGTTGGCTGATTCGAGATAGCCCTTGGTGAAGGCTTTGAATATTTCCATGTCGAAATTGACGTTGTCCAGATTCGGGTCGTCTTCCTCTCCTGTATTGGCACCGGTACGTAGAAAGTCTCCAAAGTCAGAAAAGACATAGCTTGGCATGACAGTGTCCAAATCAATAACGCATAGAACATCTCCGTTTTTGTCAAACATCATGTTGTTGACTTTTGTGTCGCAGTGACAGATTCTTTTGGGCAGTTTCCCTTCTCTATGCAGTTTTTCAGCTTTGCACATATCTTCCCCATAGAAGTCGATGTCTGAAAGAATTTCGTCCAATTCGACATTGCCTTTTCCTAGGCGACCTGCCTTATTGTTGTGTACTGCCTCCAGCAACTGGTTGAGTCTGAGTTCCATGTTATGGAAATCAGGGATAGTTTCTCCGAGTGTGTCAGGAATATCTGACAGCATTGCTTCAAAGTTGCCGAAAGCTTTTCCCGCATAGTAGGAATATTCTGGATTGACCGTTTCGAAAGTCTGGGCCTCAGGAATGAATACGGACACCCTCCAATATTTTCCTTCATGAAGGAAGTAGGTTTTTCCTGTATTTTTTTCTGGGATGAATGTCAGGACTTTTCGGTCAATGTCATTTTCTCCTTTTGCTTCTAACTTCTTTCGGATATGGGCGGTCACACAGTCAATGTTATGTTGCAGCATATCTACATCTGTAAAGATTGCGTTGTTGATTCTTTGCAGCACATAGTCGGGTGCGTCACCTTCTGTTTCTACTTTGTATGTGTCATTGATCAGACCGTTTCCCAGTGGGGTGATGGAGGTGATTTTACCCTTGACAGTAAAGTTTGAGAGAATACAGTTTAAATTTTCCATTTTACCTAATGTTATTTTATTATGTTTAAATACTATTGTTATCTTGTTTGTCTTCCAGTTCTGCACTGGTCTGGAGCAACCATCTCAATGCTTTTTCGATGCGGATGGGACCATCATCGAAATGACCTCCCGGATTGATTTCCAATTCGGCTTCAATTCCTTTCCGCTTCAGAATTTCTACGGTTTTCCGGTTGCAGTCTTCTGTAGTTGCGATAATCGGGTTACGGGTGTTTTTCTCTTGAGCTCCTACCGAGAGGTAGGCCAGCTTGATTTCTGGCTTGTGTCCTTCCAGCCAGGGGATGAAATCTTTGAACCAGAGAGAGCCTGACACAGAGGCGATACCCTCAAACAGTTTGGTGTGGCAACTCGTGTGCAAGGCAAACAGACCTGCCAGTGAAATGCCCGCAAGATAGCGTTTTGGGGAAGTCAGACAGAGACTTTTCTCGATGGAAGGAATCAGTTCATAAAGTAATTCTATCCTGAAATCATCTGCATGGCCTCCAAAATCTCTTCCTTTCTTGAAAATTTTCTTTTCATGCCATGGAGAAAGGTCATTGTCCCAGTCCATGCCGAAAATGGAAACCATTCCAGTATTTTTTTTCCTTTTTATGAATTCTCCCAGATTATAAAGAACTTTGGCTGGCTCCAGGACATAAATCATATTTTCGATCCGGTCATCTGGAACAATTCCTCTGATTTCAAAATGCTTGATGTTCAATGACAATTCTTTCATGTTCTTATCGTGACTTGATCTGTTTCTTGATTTCTTTCAATTGGATGAATTCTTTGGTTCCGATTATATCAGCCAGACCGTTATTTTACTTCTTTTCTCCTGACAAGTAGTATAGAATTCCTTCAACTGCCTTGTTGGCGGAAGCAACGGCCTCGACTACCGTTTTGGGACCGAGCAGATAGTCACCAGCAAGAAAGACATCTGGCAGGGAAGTCTGCTGCCGCTCGTTTGTGACAGGTCTGCCGTTTCCGGCAAATGCAATTGTCTGTTGGCCGAAGAGGGTATAGTCCATTTTTTCGCTGATGGCGACAATCATGTGGTCAAATACCACTTGCTCGTCAAATCCTTCAATCATCCGGGTGGTCACTTTGCCTGTCTCATTCACGATGTTCTCACAAAGTCTCATGACGGCAACATTTCCTTCTTTGATGGCTACCGGCACCCTGAACAATACAAATTTTACACCGTCCTCTTGCGCTTCTTTCACTTCAGAAGAATTGGCAGGCATGTCTTCAAAAGATTTCCTGTAATAGACATAGGTGTCGCAGCCTTTCCGGATGGCAGTCCGGCAGGCATCCATAGTTACATTTCCACCTCCGATAACAATCACTTTCCCTTTCAATGCATAAGCGTCCGGATCTTTCAAGTAATCGATGGCATAGATGATTCTCGGATTGTCTTTTTCACCAGGAATCTCCAGTTCCCTGTGCAAAGATGCGCCGGCCGCAATCAAGGTTGCATCATATTGCTCCCTTAGATTTTTCAGATGCAGATTGCTTCCCAATCTCATTCTGGGCTGGAAAATAATGCCGTATTCTTTCAGAATGCGGTCAAACTCGAGGATAAATCTGCGCTGCAGCCTGAATTCTGGGATTCCGTAGCGCAAGACACCTCCGAGAGCTTGATTGGCGTCAAAAAGGGTAATGTGATAACCTTTTTCTCTCAGTTTGATGGCTGCGGTCATGCCGGCAGGACCTGCACCTACAATTGCAATTTTTTTGTCTTTTTCTTTTTTAATCTGCTCCGGATGATAGTTCATCAGATATTGTTCAGAAACAAACTGTTCCACTTCATACCAGTGGATGGGCATTTGCTTATGATTCAAGATGCAATGTCCGAAACAGAATCGAGACCAGTCACATACTTTGCTGGAGATGACACTGAATGGATTGTTTCTGAACAGAAGAGCACCCGCCTCTTCATATTGTCCTTCCTTGAACAGACGGATGCAGTCGGGAACGGCTGTATTGGCAGGGCAGGCAGACGAACATCTGGCTTTTTTGCATAGCAGACATCGGTTGGTCTCGTTGGTTAAAAAATTGTTCATCGCAGATTAGGAAATTCTAGATTCATTGCATTTGAAATAATTTTTAAATTTAGTAAAATTATTTCAAATGCAGAGGGAAAGCAGTTCGCGAAGATTGGAAATGTGGATCAGATTCTCGTGTTCGTATTCTTCTGTCTGTTCCAGTTGCCATAAAGATTCTGCTGGGATATGGACTCCAATACCTCCAATTTCAAGCACAGGGGCGATATCAGATTTGAAAGAGTTGCCGACCATCATTATTTCCTTGGGCGAGAGACCATATTTCTGGCATATTTTCAGATATTCTTCCCGATTTTTGTCAGAAACGATATCAACTGCATCAAAATAGTGAGCGAGCCCCGACCGTTGGATTTTATTTTCTTGTGTCAATAATTCCCCTTTGGTGAGCAGCAGCAGGCGGTAGCGTCCATCTGAATGAAGTGCTTCCAATGTTTCGGTTACACCATCAAGAGGTTTTGCCGGATTGTGGAGCAGTTCTCTTCCAATCTTAAGAATTTGTTCTGTCTGACTGGCATTCAACTGATGGTGGCTGATCTTGATGGCTGTCTCCAGAAGAGAAAGGGTGAAAGCCATGGCACCAAAGCCATAATCTGCCATATTTTGGACTTCAATCTGGTAAAGTTCGGAGGCAATGAAGTCATGGGTGCCATATTGTGAAAGAAGGGACGACATCTTCTTTTCGGCAGTCCTGAACAGCGGTTCATTGGACCAGAGGGTGTCGTCCGCATCAAAAGCGATCAGCTTTATTTGTTTTTGAATTTTATCTTTCAGCATTTTCTGGAGCCGGCTGGTCTTTTCTGATCAGGAAACAAAGGCCGATAAAAGTGAAGAGCGCATTGAAAATCAGCAATTCATAACTGAACTGATAGCCGTTGAACCATTTCTCGGAGTTGGTCTGAAGAATGAAGCAGAGAACAGGCGCTATGACAGCGGCAATGGGTACATATTTGTCATGAACCTTTTGTTTCATGAGAATGCCGAAGGTAAACATGCCAAGAATTGGACCATAGGTGTAGCTGGCCAGTTTATAGACCGCATCAATGGTGCTGGTGTTGTTGAGCAAGTTGAAAACAATGATGCTCAAGAACATCAAGGCTGCCATTCCAAGATGTACTTTTTTACGGATAGAGGTGACCTGCTTCTCGCTTTTTCCCTTGGTGCCGATGATGTCCAAAGTGAAAGAGGTGGTCAGAGCTGTCAGAGCAGAACCGCCTGCGGAATAGGCACATGATACCAGGCCGATGATGAAGAGCACGCCGACGATGCCAGGAAGCTTGCCGCTGGTGGCGACGGCAGGGAACAATTCATCTCCTGTCTGGCTGATTCCATTGTTTTGTGCGAACAGATAGAGGAGCACGCCCAGGCAGAGGAACATGAAAATGACGACGGTCTGCATCAATGTGCTGGTGATCAGGTTCTTCTGTGAGTCCTTGTAATTCTTGCAACTAAGCGTGCGCTGCATCATGTCCTGGTCCAGTCCCGTCATGGCTATGACTGTGAACATACCTCCCAAGAACTGTTTCCAGAAATATTGTGGGCTGTTGACATCGTCAAATACAAATACGCGGGACATGTCACTTTCCTTGATGGCACTGAACAGACCGCTGAAGGAAAGATCCAAGTTCTTGGAAATGAATACGATGCAAAGGATGACAGAGGTGATCATGGCAAAGGTTTTCAGTGTGTCGGTCCAAATGACAGATTTCACACCTCCCTGATATGTATAGAGAAGGACAATGCCTACAGAAATGAGCACGTTCAGCGCAAATGGCAGATGAAGTGGGGTGAAGACAAGCAGCTGAAGGCTCAGACAGACAAGAAACAATCTGACAGAGGCACCCAACATTTTGGAGATGAAGAAGAACCAGGCTCCTGTCTTGTAGGAGGCTCCACCGAATCTGTTTTCCAAATATTCATAGATGGAGACCACATTCATCTTGAAGAAGATAGGGGTGAGGACATAGGCGATGATGAGATAGCCGGCGATGAAACCGAGGCACATCTGCATATAGCCGAAGGCGGATACGCCAACCATGCCCGGAACAGAAACATACGTCACGCCGGACATGCTTGCGCCAATCATGGCGAAGGCGACTACTAGCCAATTGGATTTTCGGCTTCCGTTGAAGAAACCGGCATTGTCATTGTTCCTGGAAGAAAACCAGGATACGGTAAACATTACTGCAAAATAGGCGAGCACAGTAACGATAATTGCTGTTGGTGTCATTATTCAATATTAAGTTTTAATGTTCTTCTGGTTGTCAGGGACCGGGAGGGGTCAGCGTTTGAAACGGTAGATGAAGCCGATGGTGGCATAGATCGGGTACAAGGTCTGGTCCAAGGTCTTGAAGTTCCCCTTGTGGATACCGGTCAGACCCCAGCAGAGGTTGCCATAGCAGCCCCAGTGCTTGTTGAAGTACCAGTCCGCACCGGCTATCAGACCAAACTGGGAATATCTCATCTGGCCAGAGAAGTCGTAGGTGCCTTTGGTCGTATCGTCTTCTCCGATGTCCATTCTCGCTCCGGTCGGCGTGTCCACACGCAGATAGCCGCCATGGGCATAGCCGCTGAACTCTTTTTCAATGAGGATGGACATGTAGGAACCGAACTGGAGACTCAGGTCGCGGCTGAACTTGTAGGCCATCATGACCGGCAAGGTGATCATCTTCTGACGGACCAGCGTCTTCACATTTCCAGTGTAGTAGCCTTCCACCACCTTGCCACCTTGTTCAATCTGCATGTGGTAGGTCTTGACCCTTGCATCCATGGTCATATCCTTGTTCTCGGCACGGAGTCCGACCATCAGATCCCATTTGTCATTCATGGGCTTGATGGCATCTACTCCCAGGGAGAGGTTCGGACGGACTTTCATGGAATTCAATCCTCTGATGGTTGCAGGAAGGCCGATAGGGGCGGTTCCTCCGATGTTGCCACCGGTCCGGAGGGTGTAGTTGAAATCTTTCAGCCATTTTTGGCCGAAGGCCATCTGGGAAATCAGAGCGGTCAGTGCAATGAGCAATATTTTTCTTTTCATGATTCTTCGAGTTTATTTTTCACAGGTCACTTCAACGGAATCGACCATCAGCTGGCTGCCGACGGCGCCATAGAAAATGTCTCCTTCCTTGCTGGAATTGAACATGATGGAAAGGCTGTAGCCTTGTTTGACAAGCAGTTCCGGATCAATCGGCTTGAGGTATTTGAATTCCGCCTTGAATTCCAGCCAGGTGTCACATTCTTGCATGTTCTGCACCTGGGCGATCGCTACCAGCTGAGGACTGGTCTTGACATTGTCGGAATACAGGCAGATCGGATTGCCGTCTTTGTCGTGGTTGATGAAGAGGACGGCGAAGATGTCCGGTTCGTCCTTGACCTCCGGATGCTTTTTCATGTTCTTGTCGGTCACGACAGGACCTGCCTTGAATTTGTAGTAGCCGGTGATTTCGAGCGGCTTCTTGTTGAAGGCGACACCGAAATTGATGCTCTTCATGGATTCGGTCAGGGATTTGCTGAAATCAAATTCTCCCAACCAGCAGCTGCCTCCTGCGATCGGTTTCTCGAACATCGCACCCATCGCTCCGGTACTCATGGTGGTGAGCTTCAGGCAGCAGCCGTTCACACCGTCCTTGGAGTAGGAAGTCGGATATTTTTCCGGGGTGGTGCCTTCCGGCGCACCCAAGGTGTAGCCCTGGTTGCCGCTGGCCCAGTTGTTCACATAGCTGCCGTCTTCCAGTTGGCTGTACCACTGGTAGTAGTTGCCTTTCGGCTCCAGTCTGAACTCTTCAAAGTCGAATTTAGGGACCAGGATGCTGGCAGAGAAACCGACCAGGTATTCCCTTTGCCAGTTCCCGTCTTCTGAGGTGACGGTATATTTGACTTTCCCTTTGGAAAAATCCTGGATGGAACCGCTTTCCGGACTGATGGTCGCTCCTTCCGTGAGGACGAAATGTGGAGCCATCAGCTGGACGTTGGTTCCGGCCTTGATGGAAAAGTTGATTTCGTGGTTGGAGTAATCTACATTGACAAGAGTATCGGATGGGTTATAGAGATACTCGGTGATTTCTTTCTGATCCAGATGCAGGACAGCCTGTAAAATGTCGCACTCCGCATTGGGAGCCTCCTCTTTGAAGCAGGATGGCAGGCTGAGCGCTGCGATGAACATTAAAGCATTGAAGACTTTAAGATGTCGTTTCATAATAAGTTTTCCAATTTGAAACGCTAAAGATAGGATATTTTTGTGATAATCTGCAAATTTGCTTACTTTTAAAGGTTCTATCCAGTTTTTGGATTCATGTAGTTCGAGAGATTTAACAGATTAATTGAAGATGAAGAAGATATTGCCTTTTCTAGTGTTTGCTTCCTTTGTTGTCTTGCTCTGTCTGCCGTCGTGTCAGTTCGGGAAAAAATCTGCAATGGTCGCAGGAAATGTTGAAAAACAGGATACCGTTTATCCTTTGGGGTTTTGTACAGATTCCTTTCGCATCGTGAAAGGAATTGTCCGAAGCGGGGAACCTTTTTCTGCTGTTTTGAGCAAAGTCGGGCTCTCTAATCAGGATGCCTATGATCTGGTTGTGGCGACGGATTCTCTCTTTGACCCTAAGAGACTGAGGGCCGGAAACAGTTATGAAGCCTATTATGACACGACTTCCACTTCCGGCGGACTGAAGTATCTGGTCTATCATCAGGACAAGATCAATATGCTGGTTTTTCATTGTCGTCCTCCTTTTCAGGCACGGCCTGTGCGGAAGAAGGTAGACATCATCCGGCAGTATGCGGATGTGACCATTTCTTCTTCTTTGTGGAACGATATGCTTGATGCGGAGGTTTCGCCTCTGATGATTGGGGAATTGTCGGATATCTACGCATGGACGATTGACTTTTTTTCTCTTCAGGACGGAGACCGCTTTCGGGTGCTGTACGGTCAGAAGGAATGTGAAGGGGAGATTGTTGGCATTGACAGTATTTATTATGCTGTCTTCAATCACAATCAGTCAGAATTCCCTGCTATTATGTACGATGCCGGAGAGGGGGGGAATCTGTATTGGAACGAAAAAGGAGAAAGTCTGAAGAAGGCTTTTCTCAAGGCACCTCTCAAATTCAAACGGATCAGTTCCGGCTTCTCCTATCATCGCAAGCATCCGGTGACCGGCAAGGTGAGAGCGCATACCGGCGTGGATTATGCGGCGCCGACCGGTACTCCGGTCATGTCAATCGGGGACGGGACCGTTATCAGCAAGGGCTGGGGCGGCGGTGGCGGAAATACGGTCAAGATCCGTCACAACAGTGTCTATACGACTGCCTATCTGCATCTCTCCAGATATGCGAATGGCCTCAAGGTCGGGGACCGTGTCCGTCAAGGAGATGTTATTGGTTATGTGGGGATGACTGGTACAGCGACAGGCCCTCATCTGGATTTCCGTGTATGGAAGAACGGTACTCCAATCAATCCTCTTACGATGGAATCTCCATCTGTGGAACCGATCAGGAAGGAATTGCTCCCAAATCTGGATTCCGTCGCGGCCCATTATCGTTCTATTGTGGATTCTGTGGCTGCCGCACATCCCAGGTCTGCAGACGAGCAGAAAAACTATAGTGTCCGTCTTCAGGAAAGGGAGGAGAAAACAAAAGGCCGCAGGATTTGAGTCCCTGCAGCCTTTCTTTTCCGATGGAAGCCGCTTAGTTCAAGTTGCGTCTTTCATTGTAGAATTTGCCGATTCCATAGACAATGAATCCTTGTGCCATGGTATAGGTGAGCATAATCAGTTCGTGGCGGAAGGGAAAAGAAACATCAAGAAACTGGTTCAATCCTAACAGCGAATCTGAAAGGACAAAAAGGATCGTTCCGATAAATGCGAATTTGCCGCCTTCTAGCTTGAGAGCTGCGCAGCGTCCTGCCAGATAGGTCATGGAAAGCAGAATCCAAGCATAAATGCCGACATAGATGGAAAGAGCCGTGCTGAGTTTGGAAAGGCAAGTGCCCACCAAGACAGGAAGCAGGATGCAGCAAGTCAAATAGATGGTGATACGGAGAGCGGAAATTGGATTTTCCTTCATGGTATTTTCCCGGATGTTGGAACCGAAGATGGCAATATAGAAGATATGTCCCACCAGAAACGCGAGAAGTCCGTAGATGAATATCCGATTGCCGTCATAGAGAAGGAAGATGTCTCCGGCAGTATGGCAGGCAAGAGCTGCCATCAGAAAGCCGATGATGGCAGAAGGTGCTGACTTTGATTTGAATAAGATCAAGGCGGTGGCTGCCAGAACCGGCATCAGCATAGGTTTGACGACAAAATGAAGATCGGCCAGACCGGCTGATATGGCAACGATGTCCAGGACTGCCAGGCAGATATAGAGGATTCCTGGAAATATCCATGCCTGTTTCTCGATAGTGTGATTGTTCATATTCTTTGAAATTATCTTTTGGTAAGCCTCAAATCTTATGCCTGGAGTTTTCAGACATAAATTCCATACAAAATTAATAAAAATATACTTTTTATGATATATTGCATTTGAAAACCTCTGATGCTTCAGCAAAGTGGCAGTTTTCGATTATTTGCTATATTTGTTTGATAAATTGAAATAATTGAGAAAGACATTATATATATCATATAGGATAATTGCAGTACTTGGAATTCTTCTGGTAGCCTCATTTGTGGCATCTGCCCAAACTACAAAAGTCAAGGGAAGAGTCACAGACAAGGATACGGGAGAAGGTCTTCCTTTTGTCGGCATCTACTTTAAGGGAACTCAAACGGGAGTGACGACTGACCTGGAAGGAAATTACATGCTGGAGGCCCGAGATCTTGGATCTGATGTTGTCGTCGCATTCCTGTTGGGCTACGAGTCTCAGGAAGAGAAAATTCATTTGGATGCTTACAACCATATAGATTTCGCACTCAAGGTCAGCTCTGATTTGCTGGAAGCTTCGGTTGTCAAACCTGACGACAGCTATGTGAAATGGATTTTGTCACAGGTGAGTCGCCACCGGAAACGGAATGATCCGGAGGAACAAGAAAAATACCGTTGCCATGTCTATAACAAGATGGAGATGGATCTGAGCAATCCGGAAAAGAATCTGAATTGGAAGGCTTTCAGCAAACGTTTTGGCTTTGTCATGGACTATGTGGACACATCTGTTATTTCAGGAACGTCCTATCTTCCGGTCATGTTGTCAGAAGCGGTCACGAAAAGATATCATGACAAACCGGCAGGAGTGGACAAGGAGGTCATAGAAGCCAGCCAGATATCTGGACTCAATCCTGAAAATGCCCTCTTGCGTATGACAGGAAGCCTTCACATGAAAATTGATTTCTACAAGAATTTTATCCAGGCTGGCAATTTGAATATTCCTTCCCCCTTATCTTCCAATGGAAGTCTCTACTACAATTATTATTTGATTGACAGCCTCCAGATTGACCGGCGGAAGACATACAAGATTCGTTTTCATCCGAAGAAGTTCATATCTTCACCTTCTCTGGATGGGGAGATGTCCATTGATGCCATGGATTTTGCCCTGCGAGACTTGCATGCACGGCTTCAAAAAAGAGGAAACGTCAATTGGATCAGAGATCTGGTGATTGGGGTGGAACATGAAAAACTGGGCGATTCTGTCTGGTTCTACAAGAATGAGAAACTCTATGCCGACTTCTCCCTGTTTTTGTCCGATTCTTCTGAACTGGCTTCTGTGATCGGGCGCAGAGAACTGCTTTTCTATGATGTGGCGCTTGGAAAGGAAACATCCCGGAGAGTAGAAGACCAGAAATATGCAGAAGAACTGGAAGAGAATGCAAACCGGAGAAGCCCTGAATATTGGAGCCGGATCCGGCCGTATGAACTGAGCCAGAAAGAACAGAATATCTACAAGATGGTGGAGAGTGTCAAGCAGGTGCCGGCCTACAAGAATATCTATAAGTTGGTCAATACTTTTGCTGTAGGCTATTGGGATATCGGGCCTATTGGTCTGGGAACTTATGATCAGCTTACCAGCTACAACCAGCTGGAGGGGCGTCGCTTTCAGCTGGGATTGCGTACGAACCGTCATTTGAGCCGCAAGTTTCGGTTCACGGGATATGCGGCCTATGGCTTGAAAGACCATCGATGGAAAGGAGGGGGAGATGTCGAATATGTCTTTGGCAATCCTCCTATGCGAAAATTGTTTGCACATGCTCAGGTTGACATGTGTCAGCTGGGTAGAGGGGAGAAGGCTTTCTCGGAGACCAATGTCTTGTCCAACCTTTTTGCGAAAGGAGGCGGCGGTTATGTGAAGAAGAGCTGTGTGGATGAGTTCCTTGTCCGCTATGAACATGAGATCAACACTCATTTCAGCAATATGTTTTCATTCAGTTCCAAGCGAATTCATGCCAATGATTATGTACCGATGTTCCGCCCTGACAGTACTGCCATGAGCAGTGTGGCGGAGAATTATCTCCGTTATACCATGCGCTTTTCATGGGATGAAACCGTTGTCCGAGGTACATATGAGAACCATTATCTCTATACAAAATATCCGGTAATCACCTTGGATTTTTTTGGTGGTTTCAAAGGCCTCAGGCAGAACGACTATAATTTCGCGAGAGCTGAGGCAACCATCAGCTACCATCTCCAACTTCCTCCAATCGGAACCAGCAAGATCAAGTTCAATGCCGGTAAAATATTTGGCAAGGTCCCTTATCCGTTGTTGAAACTGCATGAGGGCAATTCCACCTACTTTGTCGATCCGTCGGCGTTTGCTTGTATGGATTATTATGAGTTTGCTTCCGATGCTTGGGTGAGTTGCCTGTGGGAGCATAATTTTGAAGGGTTCTTTCTAGGCAAGATACCTCTGGTCCGGAAATTGAATTTGAGGGAAATATTTAATGTCAAGGCTGTGTATGGAACCATATCGGACCAAAATGACGGCTCTCTTGGGCCGGCGACTTCACAGAATGCTTTTCTCTTGTTCCCGGAAGGAATGAAAGAATTGAAAACGCCTTACGTGGAAGTCGGTGTCGGAATTTCCAATATATTCCGATTGTTTCGGATCGATTTCAATTGGCGTTTGACGCATGCACGACACGAAATAGGCGGGAAGATGGAAAAGGTACCTCATCGGATGTCAGTCAATGTGGGTTTTGAAATTAATTTCTAAATCTGTAAATTTGATTTTCCTAATCAAGAATTAATTAACGTATAAAAATTTAAAAATTATGATATTGATTGCCGACAGCGGTTCTACCAAAACCGATTGGGCTGCCATTGAAGCAGGAAAGGTAGCATTCCAATTCCAGACCAAGGGATACAATCCCAATTTCATTTCCAAGGAAGACATCATTGCGGACTTTACCAGCCTGGCACCGGAAGGATTTGACTACGATGCCGTGAAGGAGGTCTATTTCTATGGCTCCGGAGTGTCCGATATGATGAAACCTTACATGAATGACGTGTTGGGCAGAATGTTCACCAAGGCTGAAACCATCTATTCCGCTTCCGACCTGCTCGCTTCCTGCAAAGCCGTTTTGGGCGACAACAGAGGAATTGCCGCCATTTTGGGAACGGGTTCCAACTCCTGCCTCTTCGACGGAAATGACGTGGAGATGAAGGTGGATGCACTGGGCTACATCATGGGCGACGAAGGCAGCGGCTCTTACATCGGCAAACGTCTCATCGGCGACTATCTGCGCAAGAACATGCCGGAGAATGTCCGGGAAATGTTCGCTCCTGTCATCGGCAAGACCAGGGATGAAATCATCAAGCAGATCTACACCCAGCCTGCTCCGAACAAATATTGCGCTCAGTTCACCAAGTTTGTGGGAGAGAACATGGACAAAGATCCGTACTTCCATGCACTCGTCAAATCCGCCTTTGTGGACTTCTTCAACAATGTGATTACGCATTATCCTGATTATCAGAAATATACATTCAACAGCGTGGGCTCTATCTGCTATCACTTCGAGTCTGTTCTGAGAGAGGTGGCCGCTGAATACGGCATGACCGTGGGCGTGATCATCAAGGCTCCTATGGACAAGCTGATTGAATATTATTCCCAGAAAGCATAATTGAACTGTCTCCTCTGGTTATCTGATGCCCAAGAAATTTGCAATAACAGGAGCTGGCGCCGCAGGGTGTCTCTGTGCGATTGAAATCAAACGGAGGTGTCCGGATGCGGAGGTGGAAATCTTCGAAGCAGGCAGCCGGCCCCTGGCGAAAGTGGCCGTGACCGGAGGGGGACGTTGTAATCTGACCAATGATTTTGAGGGGATCAGAAGCCTTTCGGAGGCTTATCCGAGAGGGGACAAACTGATGAAGCGGCTCTTTCACCGTTTCAACCATCAGAATACATTGGAATGGTTTGAAAGATTGGGTGTCTGCTGTGTGACTCAGGAAGATCATTGCATCTTCCCGGTCACGCAAGATGCCATGACAATCGTTCGGGCGCTTGCCGGTCAGATGGGACGGCTGGGGGTGCGTCTTCATGTAAGGCATAAGGTATATGGAATCCAACCTTTGCTTGAATCTTCCGGCTATCGTCTGCATTTCGCGGATGCGGGCCTTCCTGCTCATGACTGTGACGTGCTGGTGGTGACAGCAGGCGGTTTTCCGCGCTCCGGCCAATATGCGTTGTTCGAACAGCTTGACCTGGATATTGTCGAACCGGTCCCATCTTTGTTCGCTTTCACTCAGGAGGATCCGGCCATGAAACAGCTGGCTGGAGCGGTCGTGGACCTGGTTTCGGTGGGAATTGTCGGGACCCGTTTCCGTTCGGAAGGGCCTCTGCTCATCACCGATTTCGGACTGAGCGGTCCGGCTATCCTCAAATTGTCTTCCTATGCCGCCCGTTATCTGCACGACAACGGTTATGTCTGTGACTTGAATGTCAACTGGATGGGGGAGAGCAAGAGGGACGAGGTCCGTTCTGCTGTGGAAGAGATGGCCCGGGCCAATGAACAGAAACTGATTTCTTCTATCCATCCTCCGGCTTTGTCCTCCCGACTTTGGAGATGGCTGCTTGGCCGTTCCGGGATACCGGCCGATCTGAGGTGGAAAGCACTTGACAAGAAGAACCGCAACCGGCTTGTCGAGATGCTGGTCAATGACCCGATTCATGTCTCGGGCAAGAACCGGTTCCGGGAGGAATTCGTCACTTGCGGTGGGGTCGCCCTGTCCAATCTCAATCTCAACACCTTGGAATCCCGTAAGCATCCGGGGCTGTATTTTGCCGGCGAAATTCTGGATATCGATGCCATCACAGGAGGCTTCAATCTGCAGGCGGCCTGGACAACCGGTTTTGTCGTGGCAGAAAATGCGGCCAATGGTCAGGTAAAATGATTATATTTACAGTTTGAATTTTCTAAAAGGGCCGCAGGGTATCAGAAGATCTTATCGGGGTCTTATTCTTGCGCGACTTTTTTACTTTAATTATTATATTGGAACATTAAATAAATTCTAACATGGAAAGAAAACAAGCAGAGAGGATTCAGACTTCTATTCTGAATGCTGCTGAAAAAAAAGTTTTAGTCTGGTTGGCAGAAAGGCAACCTAAATGGGTCACTTCAGATCTGTTGACTTTCATCGGTTTTTTGGGTGCTGTCATCATTGCCGTTGGTTACGCACTGTCTGGCATCAGTATCAACTATCTTTGGCTGGCTTCTTTCGGCTTTCTGGTCAATTGGTACGGTGACTCTATGGATGGTACTCTTGCAAGAGTGCGTAAACAGCAGAGACCGAAATATGGTTTCTTCCTGGATCACAATGTAGACTGCATCAATGAGTCTATCATGTTCATCGGAGCTGGTCTTTCTCCTCTTTTGGACTTGAACATTGCCTTCCTCGTATTGACAGCTTATCTGATTCTGTCCATTTCCGTCTATATCAACACTCATCTGAAGAATGAGTTCAAATTGACTTACGGTAAGATGGGACCTACAGAACTTCGTCTGATTATCGTCATAGCCAATACGCTCTTTATCTTCTTTAGGCCTCTCAGGGACTTTATGTGGAACTTCTCGCTGTGTAAGTGGAATGTCAGCCTGACCCTTCTGGATATCATAGCCTTGACTATTTTTGCATTGCTGATGACCTTCTATTTCTACAATCTTGTAAAAGATGGAAAGGGCTATGCCGAAATGGAACCTTTGAATAACAAATGATATGGCTCTGATTGAGATTTCCGATTTGGAAAAGATGTCTCCTGTCTTCAGGGGAAAGATAGGAAATGCTTTTGCCCGCTGGGCTATGCATGTGACGGCTCTGGATGATGTGTGCAAGGTATATGATGGGGCCTGTATGCATCAGGGGACAGATTTCGCCAAATATGTACTCAAGAATATGGGTGTTGACTATAAGGTGGGCGGCCAGGAAAATCTGGCTGCCCTTCCTTCTTCCAATTTCCTGACCATCAGCAATCATATATATGGAAGTTTGGACGGATTGATGTTGGCGGATTATTTCGGACACCTTTATCCTGGTTACAAGATTATGGTCAACAAGACATTGAGCATCTTGAAGGCCTTTGAGCCATCATTCATTACTGTGATTCCTACTGGACAGACACGTACGGCCGCCACGAAGGAAAGTATCAATGGGGTGAGATTGAGTCTGAAGCATCTGCGTGAGGGAAATTCCATTGGCTTTTTCCCTGCGGGGGCTGTTTCAAACTATGATCTCAAAACTCACCAGATTTTGGACAGAGAATGGCAGGAAGCAGTCGTCCGTCTCATCAAGAAAGCGCATGTCCCGATTGTTCCGGTACGTTTTTTTGACCATCATTCCATGTTTTTTTACTATCTTGGACTCATTGACTGGCGCTTGAGGTTGTTGAGGCTTCCGAAAGAGACAGTCACGAAGGGTGGCAAACTGATCCGTATGGGAATTGGCAAGGTGATTTCGGTGGAGGAGCAGGATGCACATCCAGACATCAGGGATTATTCAGATTTTCTTAGAAAATCAGTTTACGGAATGGAAATTCCTGATAACTTGGTGGATAGAAGTGCCATGGATTTTTGATTTTGGTAATATTTCAATATGTTTCAATTATGATAAAAATCAATACAGAGGCAGCTCCTGCTGCCATAGGACCTTATAGTCAGGCCATACTTGCAGGTAATTTTATCTTTACTTCCGGCCAACTTCCTATTGATCCGGCTACAGGTGCTTTTCCAGAGGGAGGAGTCCAAGCTCAGACAAGACAATCTTTGTCGAACATCAAGACCATTCTTGCCGCTGGCGGAATGGATTTGTCCAATGTTGTCAAGACCAATGTTTTTCTTGCAGATATGGGGGACTTTGCAGCCATGAATGAAATTTATTCCGAGTTCTTTTCAGAACCTTTTCCAGCTCGCTCTGCGGTGGCGGTCAAGGCTCTTCCGAAAGGCGCATTGGTAGAAATTGAATGTATTGCACATAAATAAGTTTAACTTTGCAATCTTATTCAGACTTCCCTCTTTCCTATAACAAATTTCAAACCTTGTTATAGGAAATTTGTTATAATTAATATATATTTGAAGATACTTACTTTAAAACTATAATTTAAATGGACTCAGCTAATTACAGAATTGAATCTGACCTCTTGGGAGAGTTGGAGGTTCCAGTTGATGCTTATTACGGTGTGCAGACGCAGAGAGCATTGAACAATTATCATGTTTCTGCTAATCATATGAGTGATTATCCAGATTTTGTCGTTTCCATCGCTTATGTCAAATGGGCGGCGGCTCTTGCTAACGAGGAATTGGGGGCACTGCCACATGATGTCGCTCAAGCAATTGCCGCGGCATGCAAGGAAATTGTGGAAGGAGCGTTTGTGGATCAGTTTCCGATTGACATGATGCAGGGGGGAGCCGGTACTTCTGTCAATATGAATGCCAATGAGGTAATTGCCAACAGGGCGCTTGAATTGATGGGACACAAGAAGGGTGAATACAAATTCTGTTCTCCAAATGATCATGTGAACTGCGCACAGTCCACCAATGATGCTTATCCTACGGCGATCAAATATACTTTTATAAGAATGAACAAGAAACTGGTCGCCAATCTTGCGAAGCTCATTGAAGCATTATCCAAGAAAGGGAAAGAGTATGAAAACATCATCAAGATGGGACGTACCCAACTTCAAGATGCTGTTCCAATGACTGCCGGTCAGGAATTCATGGCCTTTGCACATTCACTCGAAAAGGAGATAGAGAATTTGAATTGCAATGCGGCAATGTTGCATGAGATCAATATGGGAGGTACTGCCATCGGTACCGGCATCAATGCTGTGCCTGGTTTCTCAGAACTGTGCACTCAGAAGATGACGGAACTTTGCGGTGACAAAATGGAGCTGGCGGCTGATTTGGTGGAGGCGACTCCTGATACAGCAGATTATGTTTCTTATTCCGGTGCATTGAAGAGATTGGCTGTCAAACTTTCCAAAATCTGCAACGATCTTCGTCTTATGGGTTCCGGTCCATGCTGCGGTTTGCATGAGATCAATTTGCCGCCAATGGCCCCAGGTTCATCTATCATGCCAGGAAAAGTCAATCCTGTTATTCCTGAGGTGACCAATCAGGTTTGCTTCAAGGTGATAGGCAATGATACTGCTATCATGATGGCCGCAGAGGCCGGTCAGCTTCAGTTGAATGTGATGGAACCGGTCATTACAGAATGTTTGATTGAAAGCATCTCCTGGTTGACCAATGTCATCGATATTCTCAGAGTGAAATGCATCGAAGGTATCACCATCAACAAGGAACGTTGCGAGGAGATGGTCAAGCACAGTATCGGAATTGTCACGGCCCTTAACCCTTACATAGGATACAAGACTAGTACCAAGGTGGCAAAGGAAGCTTTGGCAACAGGTAAATCAGTCTATGACATCGTGCTTGAGAATGGTATCATGACCAAAGAGAAGCTGGATGAGGCTCTTGACCCTAAACATATGGTCGAATCCCACGATTATACCAAGGATAGATAATTCCTGAAAGGGGACAAATGATGAAAGAGCGGAAATCATGCGGTTTCCGCTCTTTTTTGTCAGTATGCTTCCATTTTTAAGAAGTCTTCTCCAAATGTATGCACTTTCCCTTTGGGCTGAAAGCCGATGGAAGCATAATAGCGCATAAGATTGGGTTTGATTTCATCTACCAGAAGTGTGATTTTTTCATATCCTTTTTGCCTGCCCAGTTCAATGCCGTCAAGCAGCAACTTCTTGCCCAATCCAAGACCACGGAATTTTGGGAGAAAGGCAATGCTGTCCAAGTAGAATTCTCCTGGAACCGTTTCATCAGGATTGGTTTCTAAATTTATTCCGAAGGAATCCTTGATGATTCCAAAAGTTTTGGTGCGGAATGCCTTATAGTCTTCGCCTCTGTAGGCGACGATACATCCTGCGTTTTCTCCGTCTATTTCACAAATTCGGGCATTGCGCCAGCTGTAAAGCGTATCGTCCAGACGGCAGATGCCGGAAGCTCGTCTCAAGTTTTTGGAGGTCGGTTCAATATCGATGGCAGTCAAAACAGTCCACGCTACAAATTCTGCATCCTCAAAAGAGGCGTCTCTGATGATTGTCTTCATATTATGATAATTTATAGTATTTTCAATATAATCAGATTTTTGAGATTCTCCATCATTACGAGTCAATTTTTTTTACCTGACAAAATCAAGAGCATGACTGCCGCCACGCAGATGATTGCGCCGATAAGAATATTGGTCGTAAATGGCTCTGAGAAAAAGAGGGTTCCAATCAGAATGGCCGTAATCGGTTCTGCTACACCCATAACGGATGTTTTGGTCGGGCCGATGTGTTTGGTAGAGAAAGCCAGTGCCCAGAGAGAGAGCATGGTCGGGAAAATGGCCAGAGATATCAGACTCATCCAGTCCCTTGCGGTAGAGATTCCTTCTGTAAAAGTGCCACCTTCCATCAATTTGTAGAGAAGTACCAAAATGCTGCCGAAAGTTAATGCGTAAAAGGTAATTGTATTTGCCGGAATGGAATGCAATCTGTGGGATCGGTTGATAATGACCAGATATAGGGTATAGCTAAGTGATGATAATACAGCCAGTACAATTCCGAATATATTGATATCATACGTGCCAGAAGGCATGCAGAGAATCAGTACGCCGCACATGGTCATGATGATGGATACCCATGTCTGCCAATTGGGATATTCTTTGAGACAGAGCATCATGAGTGCAGTGAATACTGGATATAGATAGATCAGGGTAGTTGCCAGTCCTGATGGAATGAAATTGTAGGATTCAAAGAGAAGAATGCTGGAACCTGCAAACAAGAAGCCCAATACAACCAGCATTTTCATTTGTTTCCAATTAATCTTGATTCTTTTCCGGCCAAGCATCATAATTATGGCCATAATGAGGGTCGCTATGAAATAGCGGAAGACCAACATGGTCGAGACACTAACTCCGTGGCCTAGAAGTGGCTTTGCGAAAAGCGGGTTCATGCCATAAGAAGCTCCAGCCAGGAGGCCGGCAAGGTATCCGGCAGCATTGTTTCTAGAAAAAGTACTCACTACTTGACTATTTTTTAATGATTTCTTTACAAAACAGTATTGTAAAAAGCCCGCAAATATATCAAATTCCTTTTAAATGAACAGTTTCATCAAAAAAAATCTAATTTTTAATAATTATAATTTGGAAATTTCAGGACAAGTTGTATATTTGCATCCGGATTTCACCTAATTTAGAATAATTCAAAATTGGAAACGAAACGAAAGACAGAATATAAACTAAAAAATATTATTGATTATGGAAAACATGAATTTGAACACGAATATTAACGTCATGCCTCGTATAGGCGAGAAGGCTCCTGAATTTACAGCTGTGACCACCCAGGGTACCATCCACTTCCCATCTGATTTCAAGGGAAAATGGAAGATTCTTTTCAGTCATCCGGCCGATTTCACTCCAGTATGTACTTCTGAGTTTATGACCTTTGCCAAAATGGCTCAGGAGTTTGAAGCTCTCAATTGCCAGCTGGTCGGACTTTCAGTAGATGGTATCCATAGCCATATTGCATGGCTCCGTACCATCAAGGAGAAAATCGACTTCAGAGGCATGAGCAATATGGAGGTGAAATTCCCGTTGATCGAAGATATCAAGATGGAAGTTGCCGGCAAATATGGTATGATTCAGCCAGGTGAGAGTACCACTTCCGCAGTTCGTGCGGTCTTCTTTATTGATCAGAATGATGTTATCCGTACTATTATGTACTATCCTCTCAGTTTGGGTAGAAATTTCGAAGAAATCAAGAGAGTGTTGGTCGGCCTCCAGACTTGCGATGCTTTTGGTGTTGCACTTCCAGCAGATTGGAAACCGGGAGTTGAGGTAATTGTCCCTCCAGCAGGTTCTTGTGGTGTTGCCAAGGAGAGAATGGAGAACAAGAGCGGAGAATTGCATTGCTATGACTGGTTCTTCTGTACACGTGATCTTGCCAAAGAAGAGGTGGAGGAGAAATTGAATGTCAAATTTTAGTGATCCCATATCATAGATCAGTAAAAAGAGACGTATTTTAAGCAGAACCCCGAAAGTTTGAAAAAAACTTTCGGGGTTCTGTATCATTTTTTGTAACTTGCCAAATATGTTATTGTCAGATTCCATGTATTTAAATATCGAATTGTTATGGCTTCAAAGGATGTAGCTTTGGTTTTATCAAGTGGTGGCCCACGCGGATTCGCCTATATTGGTGCCATTGAGGAACTGGTATCACGTGGTTATCAGATCACTTCTGTTGCCGGTACTTCAATGGGGGCGTTGATTGGAGGAATGTATGCGGCTGGAAAATTGGAGGAGGTCCGGAATTGGATGTATTCTCTGGATAACTGGAAAGTGATCAGGTTGATGGACATTGCCTTCAGCCGCAATTCCCTTGTAAAAGGAGACAAGGTGATTGAGGCTCTGAAGGGGATTGTTCCAGATGTGGATATAGAAGAGTTGGATTTGCCTTATAAGGCAGTGGCCACGGATCTGTATACAGGAGAGGAAGTGGTTTTTGAGAAGGGGAGTCTCTTTGAGGCGATTCGAGCCTCCATGTCCATCCCTTCTCTTTTCCGTCCGGTCAAATTGGGACTCCGTACGCTGGTGGATGGGGGTATCGTGAACCCGATCCCGCTCAATCGTGTGGAGAGAAATGGCCATGACATTTTGGTCGGGTTCGATGTAAATGATGTTGATGTGGAAGAAATGCGTCAGATAGTAGCAGAAGATGCCTTTGAAGAGAATGAAAAGATCAAGGCTTCCAATGAAATCAAGGCGGAGGGTGGAGTGCTTTGGGAGAAGATTGTTCACGACGACACCATCAAATTGGTGGACAAGATGAAGATGGCCGGCAAATTTGGACATCGAGTTCTCAAGAAACGTATCGAAGAAAGTGCCCGTGACGAAAATGACTTTGATCCGGATGCAAATTATTTTAGCATTTTGGGGCGCAGTTTTTCATTGATGATTCATAATAATGCTCGTCTGATGAAGGAACTTTATCCTTGTGATGTCATGGTGAACATGCCGTTCGACGCTTTCGGTGAAATATCAGATTACGCCAAGGCCGAACAGATCTCAGAACTCGGACGTAATCTGATGGCAGAAGCCCTGAACCAGTATGAGCAGCGCCTGGAGAAGTCGGAAGCCTAGTTCAGCTCGAGGATGGACTCTGCTTTGATCTGGTCCAACGGACGGCATTGATAGTCGGTGTGGGCAAAGTCAATCTTGCCCAGATCGATCATACGTATCTGGCTGTTGTGCATGGTCCTGAAATAGACTTTTCGTCCGCACAGGTCGGAAGCGGAAGTCCATTGGGTGGCAGATGGCATGTCTACCGGCACCTTCCGGTCTGCGAATTCGGCGCCAATCGGAATGTCGAAATTGTTCAGGATGTGGAACGCTGCCATCACTCCTTTCTGTGTATTCTCGGGAATAGGGGCGGTCGTCTGATAGAAGGCGGCCCTGACGAAACGGGAAGCCGGAGTGATGTCTCCCGGCAGACCGATTTGGGCGGATCCAGCTCCGAAAGAACTCAACTCGAGGCCACCAAAGCTGCGTGGCGCAACGGTGCCGGCGCTCAGATTGATGTAATTGTTGAGGTTGGTGATCTGCCAAGGAAAATCCGGAGCATTGGTAAGTACGCCCAGCGGATTGTCATATACCTTGAATTCCCCGTCAATCAGTTCAATCACAATCTGTTTGCCGGAGGGGTCTGCCGCTCTCCAATGGACCGTGGATGCTCTCGGATCGATGGCGGTGACGTGGACTTTGGAAAGTTTGGCGCGGACCTCCTCCACATTCTGGCAGCTGCCCAGAATCCAGGAGCAGAATTGCATGTCAGAAATGGTCCGTTTCTCGTCTTTTTTCGTGATCGTTCCGTAATCCCCGTAATTCGGGAAATAGAACAGTCCGACGGACAATCCCTTCTCATTCAATCCTTCAATGACAAATTCGGGACTTTCCACCGCAAGGCCGACATAGCCGTATTGGGCTTTGAACGTCATGCCTTCTTTCCGCATACCCATCAGATAGGATTGCTGGGTGCAGCCTCTCGGCACAATGACATAGGAACTGTTATTTTCGCTGCTGCCCCATTCTACGGTACGAGCCAGAATGGAATGACCATCTGTTGTCTTGAGTGTGATGCCTGTACAGGCGGATGAAAGGCTTGGAAACAATAACTGCAGGCAGGTCGTGAGGACACAGATTCCGCAGAATCTCAGAAGATAAGGTCTCATGATAGTATAGTGTTGATATCCCTAAATATAGGGATTTTTCAGCCATGTCGGTCAATTATTTTGCGATAAGTTTATTTTTCAATTAAATTTGCGCCTTGTTGAATAATTTGGAAATATATGATAAATATGAAAAAGGGAATCAAGGTATTTCTATTGTCTTCTATCTTTTGTTTGCCGATGAACGCGATGTCTGTGGAAGCAGTTGCAAACGAGCATCCGGCAGTGGTCAGTGACTATACGGACCGGATTGATACGGATGCCAACATCTATGGTCATGTGATTGACAAGGCGACGAGAGAACATCTTCCTTACATTACTGTCTTTATAAAAGAATACAATATTTCCACCATGACAGATGCTACCGGTCATTATTTCCTGAAGAATCTGCCAGTCGGAAAAGCGGTTCTTGAAGTGAGCTGCGTCGGTTATTGTCCCGTACAGAAAGAAGTCACTCTCAGAAAGAATTCAACCCTCGAACTCAATTTCGAGCTGGTGGAAGACCGTATGGCCCTCAATGAAGTGGTGGTGACCGCCAACCGAAGCGCGACTTTGAGGAACATGGCACCGAACATTGTCAACGTGCTGGATTCCAAACTGCTGGAAGTGACTCATTCTGCCTGTCTGGCGCAGGGCCTGAATTTCCAGCCGGGTGTCAGGGTGGAAGACAATTGTCAGAATTGCGGTTTCAGCCAGGTCCGCATCAATGGTCTGGATGGACATTATTCCCAGATCCTGATTGATTCCAAACCTATCTTCTCTGCCTTGAACGGAGTCTATGGTCTGGAGCAGATTCCTGCCAACATGGTAGATAGGGTGGAAGTCGTCCGTGGTGGCGGTTCAGCACTTTATGGCGCATCTGCCATCGGCGGCACCATCAACGTGCTCACCAAGGAACCAATCCGCAATTCCGCTGCTTTTTCCCACGACATATCAGCCATCGGCGGTTTCAATTCTTTTGACAACAACACCATGCTCAATGCGTCCATCGTGACCGAAGACAACAATATGGGCTTCTATGTATATGGTCAGAACCATCATCGGAACGGATTTGACCTGGACAAGGACGGATACACTGAATTGCCTCTGCTGGACAACAAGACTGTGGGCATGCGCTCTTTCTTCAAGATCAACTCCCACTCCAAACTGGTGGCAGAATATCACGGGATGAGCGAATTCCGAAGAGGAGGTAACCTTCTGGACTGTCCGGCCCATGAGGCCAATATCGCAGAGCAGGTGGAGCATAATATCAATGGCGGCAGTCTGAATTACGACTGGAACTCCCTTGACCAGAAGAACTGGCTGGATATATTCTTCTCCTTCCAGGACACCAAGCGCAAAAGTTTCTATGGTGGAACCGGAGAGACCAATACGGAGGAGGCGATTGCCGAAGCCCGCAAGGCCTATGGCAAGACCAGCGGCCTGACCCTGGTCGGCGGTGCACAATATGTCCATAATTTTGACAAGTTGTGGTTCATGCCGGCCAATCTTACAGTGGGCTTGGAATACAATCGAGATAATCTGAAAGATATTGTGCTGGGGTACAATACCCAGACCAGGCAGAATGTGAATATCATGAGCCTGTATGGACAGAATGAATGGACCAACAAGAAATTTACTTTCCTGTTGGGGGCCAGATTGGACAAGCATTCTCTGCTGGATCATCCTGTCTTCTCTCCGAGAGTCAATTTCCGTTTCAATCCGAACCATCATTTCAATCTGAGAGCCAGTTATTCCAGTGGGTTCCGCGCCCCTCAGATTTTTGACGAAGACTTGCATGTGAAACTGGTCGGTGGTGGCCGTGTTGTTACCAGAATGGCCGATGGGTTGAAAGAGGAGAAGTCACATAGCGTGAGTCTGTCCTCTGACATGTATTGGAATTTTGGTGAATGGCAGACCAATTTCCTGGTCGAAGGATTCTACACCCGTCTGAACGATGTATTTGCTTACAGAAAGATAAAGGATGAAGATGAGAATGGCAATTTGGTGCAGGAAAGGTACAATGCCTATGGCGCCAATGTCTATGGCGCTAATCTGGAAGCGAAGTTCGCCTACAATAAGTTATTGCAGTTCCAGGGTGGTCTGACTTACCAGAAGAGCCGTTATACAAAACCAGTTGTTTGGGATGAAGATGCGCCCTCAGAACAGAGAGTGCTCCGAACACCGGATTTCTATGGTTACTTTACGGCACAGACCCATCCGCTCAAACACTTCTCCGCCGCTTTGACAGGAACTTACACCGGTTCTATGCTGGTAGGAAAAGGAGCGATTCAAGAGGGACCTTATCAGAGGGTGGCGGAAGCCGTCGAAACTCCGTCCTTCTTTACGCTGGACATGAAACTGACATACGACACCAAGATATATGAATCCGTCGGAATGGAAATCAGCCTGGGTGTCAAGAATATGTTCAATGCCTTCCAAAAAGATTTTGACAAGGGCTGGAGCCGAGATTCTGCCTATGTCTATGGACCGGGAATGCCAAGAAGCTTCTTCTTCGGCGTGAAATTCAGTTACTAAATACGTACAGAAACCTAGATTGCAATGTCCATGTTCAGAAAAATTCTTTCTCTGATTCTGATGACCGGCATATTGGTCAGTTGCGCCACCGCTCCCATCAGTGGCAGGAAGCAGATGATGCTCGTCTCCAACCACGAAATTCTGACAGCGAGCAAGGTGCAATATCATGATTTCATCAGGACCGCACCGAAGAGCTTGAATGTCAATGGAAAACAGCAGGTGTACCGGGTCGGCAGGAAGATAGCCGCCGCCACCGAAGCCTATCTGAAAATGACAGGACTGGAGAAGGAGATCCGAAACTTCTCCTGGGAATTCAATTTGGTCCGGGATTCTCAGTTGAACGCCTTTTGCATGCCGGGAGGCAAGATTGTCGTGTACGAAGGCCTGTTGGAACTGATACAGTCCGACGACGAACTGGCGGTGGTCCTGGGGCATGAAGTCGCCCACGCAGTCGCGAAGCACAGCAACGAGAGAATGAGCCAGCAGCTCATCGCCCAGATGGGATCACAGTTGATCAACATGTCTCTGGACAACAAGAGTGCAGCCGTCCGCACCATCGTCGGAGAAGCCTATGGAATGGGCGCCCAGTTGGGCATCATGCTCCCGTTTTCCCGAAAACACGAACTGGAAGCGGACCACATCGGCGTGATTCTCATGCGCCTGGCAGGTTATGATGTAGATGCTTCCTTGAAGTTCTGGAAGAAGATGGCGGCGGCAGGGAAAGGAAAAGTCCCGGAGATGCTCAGTACCCATCCAAGTGACCGGAGAAGAATCGACCAGCTGTCCGCGAAGCTGCCGGAGATCAAGAAGAAATACCAGCCGATCCAGTAAGGCAAGGCGATATGGACATGATTCATCATTTTCCACATATGATTCAAGAATGTGAACTTCCTGAGAGGTTCACATTTCCATTTTGTTATACGCCCCATCCACTCTGTGTGGAGGCGGCTCGTCTGGTCCAGGAGCAGATTGCCGGAATGGACCGCCGGTGGCAGACGGAATTGGCAGAAGGAAAAATGTTCGGTGTGCTGCTGGTCCGCCTGATGCGAAATGAGAACCTGACCGGATCTGTCCCAGTTGGGTTTCTGGCCGCCTTTTCGGGAAATGTCTGTGGCACCAATCTTCATCCTTATTTTGTTCCGCCGGTCTATGATCTTCTGGATCCCCAAGGATTCTTCAAGCCGGAAGAAGCCCGGATTTCCCGGTTGAATGTCCGTATTCAGGAACTCATGGAGGGGGAAGGCTATCGGCAGGTGGTTGCCGACCGTGATTTCTTCTTCATGCAGACAGAGCAGGAAATTGCATCGTTCCGTGAGGAAATGCACCGGAAGAAGAGGTTCCGGGATGAGAAGCGGGCGGTGTTGGCGAAAGAAGAATCAGAGGAGGCAGCCGCAGCGCTCCGGCAGTTGATCCGGGAGAGCCAATTTCTCAAGGCAGAACTGAAAAGGAAGGAAAGGAGCAGAGAAGCGGTCCTGGCTCATCTTGACAAGCAGATCGCCTCGGTCCGTCAAGAGGTGGAACGCCTCAAGGAAGAGCGGAAGAAACGCTCCGCACTGTTGCAGAATGAGATTTTCGAACATTATGTGCTTCTGAATGCAAAAGGGGAACGCAAGAACATTCCCCAGATCTTTGCTGCCTACAGTGACCGGACCGCACCGGCCGGAACCGGAGAGTGTGCCGCACCGAAGCTGCTGCAATATGCCTATCTGCATGGACTCGAACCTTTGGCGATGGCTGAGTTCTGGTGGGGAAAATCCCCAATATCGGAAATCCGTCATCAAGGTCATTTCTATCCTTCCTGCCACAGCAAATGCGAACCTCTTCTGACCTTCATGATGGAAGGGCTTCCGGTGGAGCCGGATCCGAGGAAAATGAAGGAAGGCTCCGTTTTGGAAGTGGTGTATGAAGATGAACGTCTGATGGCTGTGGTCAAGCCGCCAGGACTGCTCTCCGTTCCAGGAAAAGGGGAAGAACCGTCGGTGTATTCCATACTTCGCCGCCAACATCCTGAATTTACCGGACCGCTGGTCGTCCACCGGCTGGATATGGCGACTTCCGGGCTGCTGCTGATTGCGAAAGACGAGGACATGTACGTCCGGATGCAGCGTCTCTTCGAGTCCCGACTGATCCGCAAGAGATATGTCGCTGTCCTGGATGGCGTGCCGACCAGGCAAAATGGAAGGATCCGGCTTCCGCTTTGCCCGGACGTGGAAGACCGGCCCCGGCAGATGGTCAGCCGGGAACATGGCAAGGAAGCGGTCACAGACTATCAGGTGCTCTCTGTGGAGGAAGGATATGCCCGAATCGCCTTCTGGCCCGTGACTGGCAGGACCCATCAGCTGCGAGTCCATTCCGCCCATCCGGATGGGCTCGATACCCCGATCCTGGGCGATACTCTCTATGGCAGTCACGGACACCGTCTCTATCTGCATGCGGAGCAGATTGAGTTCATCCATCCCGTGACAGGCCGTCATGTCGTCATCTGTTCTTTTCCTGAATTCTGACTCCCGACTTGCTTATCGGAGCATTCCTTTTGCCAAAAGGTGCCCGGAAACGATGCGAGATGACATGAAAATGTCTGTTAATGACTATATTTGAAGGTATATCAAATATATGGAATGACGATGAATATAGAACTTTTTACCTTGACCTCTCCCATCCACAATCCGTCGGTGGTGGATCGCAACACACAGGAATTCCTCGAGGCTATCTCAAAGGATGCCGGCTGTCATTTTGAAATGAAGGGACAGCATTTTGAGGACTATCAGACGGCAGACCTGCCTCTCATCTATGTGAGGACAGGTGGAACGGAAGCCATCTTCAGACAGGTGGAAAAGCTGGTGGACGGCAAAGTGCGTCTTCTCACATCCGGCAAGAGCAATTCTCTTGCGGCATCCATGGAAATCTTGTCCTATCTGAACCGTCAGGGCCGTAAGGGAGAGATCCTGCATGGCTGTCCGTCTTACATTGCAGGGCGTATCCGGGAAGAGTATGTAATCTCGCAGGCCAAAAAGGCTTTGCGTGGCACCAGGTTGGGAATCATAGGCCAACCTTCCGACTGGCTCATTGCCAGTGGGGTGGACCGGACGGTCGTGAAGGAGAAACTGGGCATTGAACTCGTGGAGATTCCTATCACAGAACTGGTGGAAATGGCTCAGAAAGCAAATTTGTCAATTCCCTTGGTGGATGATCAGTTGGAGGAGAGGATTTCAGCGCATTTTGACCGTCATGCCACCTCCGGACTGGTCAGTTACAAGGAAAATTCCATGCGGATCTACCGCGCATTGGACGATCTGGTACGGAAATATACTCTTTCCGGCTTCACAATCAGATGTTTTGATTTGTTGTCCTCCATGGAAAATACAGGATGCCTGGCTTTGGCCTTGTTCAATTCAAGAGGTATTCCAGCTACCTGTGAAGGAGACATCCCTTCCATGCTGACCATGGCCATCGGCAATGCCTTGACAGGTTTTTCCGGCTTCCAGGCCAATCCTGCCCAAATTGATCCGGAGAAGAATGAAATGCTGCTTGCGCACTGTACCGTTCCGCTCAATATGGTCCGCAATCATGTCTACGATACGCATTTCGAGTCCGGAATCGGCTTGGCTGTCCATGGTGAATTGCCGGAAGGGCCTGCCACTTTAGTCAAGTTCTCAGGGCAGTTGGACCGGCTGTATGCAAAAGATGTTGAACTTCTGAAAAACCAATACGAAAAAGATCTGTGCCGTACGCAGATTGTCGTGAAAGGGGAGAATTTCTCAGAGTATTTCCTGAACAATCCGATCGGCAATCACCATGTGGTCTTCTCCGGTCATTTTGCAAGATTGTTCGATAGCTTCTTCAAGAGTCTGTAAATAAAAAACATCCGGTGACAACCGGATGTTTTTATTTGCTTGAAGACTGGATTGTTATTTGGTCATGTATAAACCGATTTCGATGGTTTTTGCCACCTCAATGTCTTTTTTCAAGGAAGGAACCAAAATATTCATATCGATATTGGCTATCATGCCACCGGCATTCTTGAGGGTCTGGTTGATAGCTGCCATGTTGTTCGGATCTTCAAGGAATGGAATCAGCAGATTTTGCAGGAGACTCTTGCAGGTCGCATTGTCGAGGTAGATGAGAGTTTTGCCATTTTCTTCACGAAGAGAAAGCGGAATACCAGAAGCGACAGTAGGGAGCAGTTGTAAAGCACCTGGAAGCAGCGGTTTAATGTCAAGAGATGGTTTCTCTATTGCTGCTTTTTCTTTTGGTCTGTTCATGAAGGCATTCATGATGACAGTCGGATTGAGGACGAGGAAGAGCTGGTCGTCTTTCTTCATGAAATACTGTGCAACGTTGATATCGTTCTTCATCCAATCCTGTGCTTCCATTCCTTTCTTCTTGAATTCAGCGACGATGTTGGCGTCAGCCTGGAAAGAAGCGCTGTGGAATAGGCCAAGGAGTTTTTGCTGAACATTCTGGCCTCCAATAGGGAATCTCAATGCAAGAGAAATCAATGACTGGGCAGGCATTGCTGGTGGAAAGAAGGAATTGGTAGCTTTGATAGTGCCTTCTGAATCCCATTTGACATAAATTGGCTCAGAAGAAGGAGCTCCTCCTGCAGTTTCACTTGGTGTCCATGGAGCAAGGTTCAGAGTGGTGCCGGCCAGTTTGTTTTGGGCAGTTACGTTCAGATTGAGATTGAGCATCTTTTCATTGATGGAGCCAGAATATTTGATAGTTCTGGCAGCATTCTTGTCTTCCCCTTCGAAAGAATAGGCGACACCGTCCATATTTACAAGAGCAACATTGAGTACAGTTTCCATTTCACCTGCAACAGCACCAGGGAATGAGATGTCGGCTGCGATGGCTTTGATTGGGTTGATGCCTTTGATTGTGATTTTTGCAGTTTTGGTATCAGCGGCTTCTACAACAGCATATTTGCCAATCATAGGCTTTTCGCTGTAATTTAGGGAAAGAGTTTTCTTTGAAGATGTACCATATTCTCCTGTAATCTGCTCGACTGGAAGAGAGTTGGTTCCTTTTTCTTTTTTACAAGATGTAACGGCTGCGATTGCGCAAAGACCCATTACAAGGATTGTTGAAATTTTTTTCATGAAAATTAAATTTAATTAATATGTAATTATATTTTTGATTCATGTTTTGCAGGCCAATACAGGCCGGAAGAATCATCAAATTTCATGCTCATAAAAGTGCAAATTAAAGCATTAATCTTTTTTTTACCAAATTTTTGCTTCCGAATGATTTTTTGGGGCAGGGAAAATAAACGAAAGGCGCTCCATCAGATACTGGTGGAGCGCCTTTATGGAGTTAGTCGTCTTTACTTCGTTACAGGATTCTGAAATCCTTTGTCAACTGCTTTTTTCCAGTTGTCAATGCCAAAAATCTTCTTTGCCTGGCGTTTCGCAATTCGAGAAGCGAGTGCCATGTAGCGTTGATGGTCTTCAGCATTGGTGGATTTGGCGAGATTGTAGAAGGTCAGGTTCCCTTGATAGTAGGCAATCGGGAGATTGTCATACACACCGTATTTGTCAAAGGCGGCGATGTAGTTGTCCAGACGGTAGCCGAAACCTTGTCCATGAAGTGCTCTGTCGTCAAATTCCATTTCCATGCTCATGTGGTTTTCATAACCGAGTTTGCAGGCATTGTCCAGTCTCTCGATCGGAATCTTGTCGTTGAAGAAATAGTTCGGCTGGAGATAGGCTATGTCGAATCCCAATTTTCTCCAGTCCTGGAATCCATCGGATCGATAGTATGGAATCCAGTTGAAGTTGTATTTCTTGGAGCGTACATAATCTCCGACCTGGATGGACAGGCCACGGCTGTTGGTCGCTTCTTCTGCTATCCAATAGAAGCCGGACAATTCGACATTTTTCAATTTGGCTTCTTTGAATTTTTGGATGGCATAATCAACGAACCACTGGCAGGCGGTCATTCTGTCTTCCTGGTTGTCGAAATCAAGTTGTTTTCCATTCACCTCGCCCCAGTCTTTCTGGTGAGGAATCGGTTCCGGCATGCCGATGACAATCTTCTTCTTGAAGAAATGTTTTGGAGCTTCTTTCCGAACCTTTCCGATTTCGTCATTCAATGCGCATATATTGATGCCTGGCGTAAAATAGTCATCCAGAAGTTTTTTCCATTCTTCTTTTCTGCAAGGCAGTTTCCTGTAGCCGGAGGCAAAACCTCTGGTACCATTGTGAATCTCCAAAAAAAGGTATCCATCGAACAGCCATTGTACGTTGCCTTCTTCATTTTTCATGGAAACATAAGGGGCAAACAGGTCTTGTGTCCAAGTATGGCTTCGATGCGCTCCTCCTGAATAGATGAGAACCATATCTTTTGCGATGGGTTTCACTTTTGCATCTGTTGAGGAAAGTGTTGTGGACATGCAAAGTATTGTTGCAAAAAGGGTGTAAAAAAACTTTTTCATTTCAGTGCTTGCGTTAAAAAAATTTAAAGTCTTGATATTGGTTATTAAATGTTTTTACAAATTTAATATCTTTTCCGAATTTAGAAAGTGATGAGGTGAAAAAAAGGTGCGAAAAATTGCCTAAATCAAAATTTATGTATTCCTTTACAGGTCAATGCTTGAAAGCAACTTGAAGGGAAGATTTCCCCTTTTCATTAACTATACAAGATGGTAGATTATTTGATTATTGGAAGTGGTCTTGCAGGCCTGTATACAGCCCATAAGGCTTCCGCGTTCGGATCCGTTTTGATTCTTACCAAAAAAACAATCAGAGACAGCAATTCCTATAATGCCCAGGGGGGCATTGCTGCAGTGACAGATATTGAAGATGATCCGAGATTTCATTTTACAGACACAATTGTAGCCGGCCGTGGCTTATGTGAAGACAAGGCGGTGGACATTCTCGTCAAGGAGGGTCCTCAGCGTATCCGTCAAATTATTGATGAAGGTATGGTCTTTGACAAGGAGAACGGCAAGTTGTCCTTAGGATTGGAAGGAGGACATCATCGTCATCGTATTCTTCATGCAGGCGGTGATTCGACGGGAAGATTTGTGACCGAATTCTTGATTGACCAGGTGGAAGGAGATTCCAACATTCAGGTTCGTGAAAACATTTCTGTCATTGATTTTCTGGTGGAAGATGGGGTATGTTACGGCGTTCGTTGTTGGAACGAGAAAACGAATCAGGAGGAACTGATATATGCTGAGCATACTTTCCTGACGACTGGTGGGACCGCTGCAATTTATACCAGAACGACCAATCCTGATACAACTATTGGTGATGGTATCGCCATGGCCTACAAGGCAGGTTGTCGTATTGTTGACATGGAATTTATTCAGTTTCATCCTTCGGCACTCTATATTCCGGACTCTCAGAAGGCCTTCCTTATCAGTGAGGCGGTCCGTGGGGAGGGAGCTTATCTCTTGAATAAGGCTGGTAAACGTTTTATGCTGCCGATTCATGAATTGGCGGAATTGGCCCCGAGGGATATTGTCGCCCGTTCCATTTTCAAACAGATGGCCGAAGATGACAGGCCTTATGTCATGTTGAGTTTGCGGCACTTGGATGCGGACAAGATTCGCAAGCGTTTCCCGAATATCTTGGCTAAATGTGCAGAATATGGCTATGACATGACCCAGGAGATTCCGATTGCCCCTGCTGCTCACTATACTGTCGGCGGTGTCGCATCTGATCTGGATGGCCGTTCTGACATCAAGCGGCTCTATGTCTGCGGTGAAATTGCATCTACCGGCATCATGGGTGCCAATAGGTTGGCGTCGAATTCTTTGCTGGAATGTCTCGTATTCGCCAACAGGGCCATCAATGTGACCAAGGAGTTCGGGCATATCGAGCATCTTCCTCATTTCGAAAAGAAATACAGCAAAGATGAGTCTGCTGCTGAAAGGTATTATGAATTGAAGCATCTGATTGCCCATACAATGACTAACTGTTCCGGTATCATCCGTTCTGAGCTGCTCCTTTCTACGGGTTTGAAGATTATACGTACCGAATATAATAATCTGGGACCGGAGAAATTTGAATATTACGATGAGGCCTCCCGCAAGTTGTTGGCAGTGGCTTATTTGATTATGTCTGGAGCCAGATTCAGAAAAGAAAGCCGCGGTGGACATTACAGGGAAGATTATCCGAATTTGAAGGAAGATTTCACGTTGCATACAGTCCAGTTGAAGGATCAACCTTTAAGTACCATGCCTGTGAATCTCATGCATGGAGAGTAGGATACAGGAGGGGACGGAAACTTCGCCTCTCAAAACAGAATATTTGGCAAATTAGAAATAATTTACAGAAAACTATGAATTACGATAGTCTTATTGACAAATTGATTGACCTTGCGATTGAAGAGGATATCAATACAGGAGATATCACTACTGAATCTATAATTCCAGCTTCGTCCAAAGCGATAGCGACGATGGTGGCGAAGGCCGATGGCGTTATTTCCGGCTTGAATGTAGTGGAAATGGTGTTCCGCAGATTTCAGAAGGACATTGTCTTTACCCCTTATCTCCAGAATGGTGACAAGGTGAAGAAAGGAGATCTCATCTTGAAGGTGGAAGGTTCTTATCCTGCCTTGCTCAAGGGAGAACGTCTTGCCTTGAACTTTTTCCAGAGAATGTCTGGAATCGCAACAGAAACAGCAAAATATGTGGAATGCCTGAAAGGCACACACACTCAGCTGTTGGATACGCGTAAAACCGCTCCGGGTATGAGAGTGACCGACAAACAGGCCGTGAAAGACGGTGGCGGCACCAATCACAGGATGGGTCTCTACGATATGGTCATGATCAAGGACAATCATATCAAGATGGCCGGCTCCATCACCAAGGCGGTGGAGGAAGTCCGTGCCAAGGTACCTGCCGATATCCGGATTGAAGTGGAAACCACCACACTGGACGAAGTGCGGGAAGCGTTGAAGATGAAGGCAGACGTCATCATGTTGGACAACATGTCCAATGAGATGATGGCGGAAGCCGTCAAGATCATTGATGGCAAAGCTCAGACCGAGGCTTCCGGCAACATGGTCATCCCCCGTCTGAAGGGCGTGGCCGAAACCGGCGTGGATTTTATCAGTGTCGGTGCTTTGACTCATTCTGTTACGGCATTGGACATCAGCATGAATATTCGTCTGGATGACGAACAGCTCATTAAGGACATCCTGAAATTCAAGAAAGAGAAAAATGCAATCATCCTGGCACACTATTATGTGGATGGCCGCATTCAGGAGATTGCTGATTTTGTCGGTGACTCTCTGGAACTTTCCAGAAAGGCCGGTTCAACCGATGCTGACATGATTGTCTTCTGTGGCGTGAAGTTCATGGCGGAGACTGCCGCTGTCATCGCACCGGACAAGAAGGTGATCCTGCCGGTCTTGAGTGCAGGCTGTTCCTTGGCAGATGGCGTGACCGGAGAAGATTTGAAGGAATGGCACAAGAACAATCCTCATGGCGTAGTGGTCAGCTATGTCAATACGACTGCCGAAGTGAAGGCGCAGACCGACATCTGCTGCACTTCTGCCAATGCCGTCAAAGTGGTGGAGGCGTTGAAGGCAGGCAAGGTGCCGGGACTGGAGCATTTTGACAAGATCCTGTTCGTTCCGGACGAGAATCTGGGAGGCTACATCAATTCCACTTCCAAGAGTGGCATGAATTTGTGGAACGGCTGCTGCATTGTCCACAACGAGATTACCTCTGATGTGATCCGCAGGAGACAGGAGGAATATCCTGAAGCTGATATCCTGATCCATCCGGAGTCCAAATGTTCTTGTGATCCGGAAATTCTCAACAATCCGCGTTGCTTTTTCTATTCCACTTCCGGTATCATCCGTCATGTGAAAGAGTCAGACAAGAAACAGTTTGTCATCGCTACCGAGTGTGGCGTACTCCACAAATTGAAGAAGACTTGTCCAGACAAGGAGTTCATCCCAATCTGCGAGGAGGCCGTTTGCCATGACATGAAGAAGGTGACTTTGGAAGCCCTGTACTATGCGCTCAAGAACGAGCAGTACGAGATTACCGTTCCGAAAGAGATTGCAGAGAAGGCTGTCGTCTCAATCCAAAGGATGATGGATCTGTGCAAATAAAACAAGAAAGTCCCTTCTTGAAGAGGGAATATTATAGAAGAAAAGAGGAAAGATCTTCAGAATCTTTCCTCTTTTCTTGTTTGTGCAAGCGGGGGGCAGGAGTCTTTTCTCTTGCCGTATCATATTTTTTTCAAGTAAGTCCGGGTGGGAAGAAGTGCGATGAGGTAGCCGACAAGAGTGATGGTCAAGATGCAGAACAGGACATCCGAGCATTTGACAATCATTGGATAAGCTTCATACAAGAAGCTGCCCGGCATTCTGATGAAGCCGAATAGGGTTTGCAGCCAACAAAAGAGCAGGCCGAGGACCAGCCCCACTGCCATGCCGATGAGGGAGATGAGCCAGCCTTCGAGTATGAAGATCCGCCGGATCAGACGAGTATCCGCTCCCATGCTGTTCAGGATTCCGATATCGTGTTTCTTTTCAATGATGAGCATGGCCAATGAACCGAAAATGTTGAAGCCGATGATGATGACGACGAAAAGTAGGATGAGATAGACGGATGCCTTTTCATACTTCATCATTTTGTAGAGGGAGGGGTTCTGTTGGAAACGGTCCAGCACCAAGTATTGGGAGCCCAATCGGTTTTTCAGTTCCTGTGTCAGGCGATGACGGTCCTTTATATCCAGTCCGATTCTGAAACGGATTTCTACTCCACTGACCTCTTCCGTATATTCGAGCAGTTCCCGCATTTCCGCAATCGGGAGGAGAATCAGGTCTTTGTCCGGTGTGCCGTTGACAGAGAAAACACCGGAAGGCAACATATCAATCATTTCAATGGCAGATACCGGATTGGACAGGGATATTTTCCGTGTCCTGGAAGGAAAATAGATTTCCAGAGGATAAAAGAATCGTGGACTGAGATCCAGAGCATTGGCCAGTCCGGCTCCGACAATCGCTTTGGGCAGATCGCCATGGTAGAGACGGAATTTCCCTTCGACAATGTGGTCGCGGATTGGGGAACTGGCTTCATAGACGTCGTCCACGCCCTTTGCCTTGGCGAGGGCATTCCTTCCGTCGTAACTGACATAGACGTTCTCTTCCAGCACATTGCATACTGAAGCGGTTTCTTCGCAGGAATTGATCCAATCCAACGCCTCCATGTCAGGAATGAATACTTTTCCGACGGCAGGTTTGACATACAGGTCTGGCTCCACATTGCTCATGGAGTCTCTGATAAGTGACTCGAATCCGTTGAAGATGGACAGGATGATGATAAGAGCAGCTGTTCCAATGGCCATTCCAATAGCGCTGATCGCCGAAATGATGTTGATTACATTGTGTGATTTCTTGGCGAACAGGTAGCGTTTGGCTATGTAAAAGGGCAGATACATCAAAGGGGACGTATAACTGGAAAATCCGGAAAACTTGTATCCAAGAAGGATCGGTTTTCCGGATAGTTCAAACTTATTTCTTCAGCAGATCTTCGATGTGCTGAACATAATCCAGTGTGGTGTCTTGTGTGAAGATCAGCTCCGGAATGATACGGAACTGTTTGGCAATCAGGCGGCCAAGTTCTCCTCTGTAGGACTTGACATTGTCCTGTAGGGTCTTCATCACTTCTTCCGCTTTGCTGGAAGGGAAGATGCTGACAAATACTTTCGCGACAGAGAGGTCCGGACTGATGCGGACTTCGCTGACGGTCACCATGGCGCCGCCGAAGACGGCCATACCTTTGCTGCGGATGATTTCAGCAAGAACCTTCTGCAGTTCCCTGGCGACTTTGAGCTGTCGTGTGCTTGGTTCTTTTTCCATAATTATTTCTCGATAGTGATGATGAAGTAATTCTTCTTGCCTTTCTGTGCAAGAATGTATTTACCGTCGATGATGTCTTTTCCGCTGACTTCGTAGTTGATGTCGCTGACCTTGTCCTTGTTGATGCTCACACCGTTGCCGGAAACCATCTTGCGGGCTTCGCCCTTGGATGGGAACACTTCTGTCTTGACGGCGAGCAGGTCCAGGATGTTGCAAGGGAGCTCTGAAGCGCTGAGGTTGAAGGTTTTCACTCCGGAGAAGACGGCGAGGAAGGTCCTTTCGTCCAATTTCCTCAGTTCCTCTGAAGTGGAGTTGCCGAACAGCATCTTGGAAGCGGCAACAGCATTCTCATATTCCGCTTCACCGTGTACCATGACGGTGATCTCTTTGGCGAGCAGCTTCTGGAGAGAACGCTGGCCAGGATCTTCATGGTGTTTGGCAACGGCTTCTTCCACCTGCTCTTGGGTGAGCATGGTGAAGATCTTGATGTATCTTTCAGCATCTTCGTCGCTGACGTTGAGCCAGAACTGATAGAACTCGTATGGGGAGGTCTTCTCTGGATCCAGCCAGATGTTTCCTTTTTCGGTCTTGCCGAATTTCTTTCCGTCTGCCTTTCTGATGAGCGGACAGGTGAGGGCATAGGCCTCTTTGCCCAGTTTTCTGCGGATCAGTTCAGTACCGGTGGTGATGTTGCCCCACTGGTCGCTGCCACCCATCTGGAGGGTACAGCCTTTGTTCTCATAGAGCCAAAGGAAATCATATCCCTGGAGCAGCTGGTAGCTGAATTCAGTGAAGGACATACCTTCGGAGGAGTCTCTTGAAAGCCTCATCTTTACGGAATCTTTCGCCATCATATAATTGACGGTGATATGTTTTCCGATATCACGGATGAAGTTCAAGAATGAGTAGTTCTTCATCCAGTCATAGTTGTTCACCAGTTCGGCCTTGTTGGGGATATCTGAATCAAAATCCAGGAAATGGGAGAGCTGCTTCTTGATGCAGGCGATGTTGTGCTGCAAGGTCTCTTCGTCAAGCAGGTTCCTTTCCTGTGATTTCATGGAAGGGTCGCCGATCATGCCGGTCGCACCGCCGACCAGGGCGAAAGGTTTGTGGCCACATTCCTGGAAATGTTTGAGAATCATGACACTGACCAGATGGCCGATGTGAAGAGAGTCTGCAGTCGGGTCTATTCCTACATATGCGGCAGTTGGACCTTCCATCAATTTTTCTTCTGTGCCAGGCATGATATCTTGGACCATGCCCCTCCATTTCAATTCTTCGACAAAGTTTTTCATTGTATCTTTTTCTTTATATTATCTTATCCAAACTTCACAAAGTTAGATAATTTAGATTCTTCAATCAAATATACGGCCACCTTTTTGTCATGACAAAAATCCAATTGTCCGAATATTGGTATTTTGCATATAAAACTGTAAATTTGTACGATTTTATGAAATTATCTAAAATTGATATAGAAATGAGAAAACACATTGTTGCAGGTAACTGGAAAATGAACACTACAGTTCCTGAAGGTATCGAGCTTGCAAAAGCTGTTGCAGCCAAATCAGTAGAAACTCCAGAATCAGTAGGGCTGATCGTCGCTCCTCCTTTCACTCATCTTGCTTCCGTAGCTGAGGCTCTCAAAGGCTCAAAGGTGGCCCTTTCCGCTCAGAATTGCGCTGATCACACCAAGGGTGCCTACACTGGAGAAGTCGCTGTTGACATGCTTGCTTCTGCCGGCTGTACTTACACCATCCTCGGTCACTCAGAGAGAAGACAGTATTACGGTGAGACTGACCAGACTCTCGTAGAGAAAGTGAAACTTGCTCTTGCCGCCAATCTTGGTGTCATCTTCTGCGTTGGTGAGAACCTCGAGCAGAGAGAGGCCGGCAAACATTTCGAAGTGGTTACAGATCAGATCAAGAATGTGCTCTTCCAGTTCTCTGCAGAGGATATGAAAAACGTGGTCATCGCATATGAGCCAGTTTGGGCAATCGGTACCGGCAAAACTGCATCTGCAGAGCAGGCACAGGAAATCCACGCTTGCATCCGTAAGGTAGTCGCTGACCAGTTCGGTGCGCAGGTTGCAGAGGATATGACCATCCTTTACGGTGGCAGCTGCAAGCCATCTAACGCCAAAGAGCTCTTCGCTTGCCCTGATATCGACGGTGGTCTGATCGGTGGTGCCGCTCTTAAGGCTGATGATTTCATCGCAATTGCAATGTCCTTCTAATTTTTACAGCCTGATGGAAAGTCAGGTTTGTTTCAGAATGAAATGAAGCCCGGTTTTGCCGGGCTTTCTCTTTTTCTGACGGGAGGTCTTCCTCTCTGCCTTTTGTGGCGCATGTTTATTTCCCGAATGGGGTAAATGACAAAAAACTGTTGCCCTGGCAGGAACAACAGTCTCTTTCTTTTTGAAGATTCAAATTACTTGGAAGCCTCTACTGATGCTTTTCTGAATTCTTTGAAATCCTTCATGAGAGCCAAAGCTGCTTTGCGTGCACGTGCACCTGCGGCTTTGTTGCCCTTTTCTACCTGTGCGTCAGCATTCGCTACGAATTCTGCGTACTCGGCTTTAATCTGTTCAACAAGTGCTTTCATAATTGCCTTTTGTTATTTGTTAAATAAATAGGTATCAAAACTGGCTGCAATGTAAGTATTGTAACGTTAAAATGCAAATAAAACTACTCAAATCGTTACTATTTTGCGCTAGAAGCTTGATTTTTAGTATTCTGTCGCTGATATTTTATGATATTTTCTGAATGGAGACACTCTAGGGACGTAGTTACATTTTTGTATTCAATGAGTTCATGGTCCGGTCCGGGCCAATCAAAGCAAAGGATTTGATACCTTCGATGGTTCTCTCGCAAATGGCTGGAATCTTTTCTTTTTCTTCCTCATCCATCTCGCCAATTACAAAACTGACCTGCTGCCCTTTGGTGAAATCATTTCCAATTCCCAATCTTACCCGGCAGTAATTTTGGGTCCCAAGAAGTTCGTTGATGTTTTTGAGTCCATTGTGTCCGCCATCGCTTCCTTTTTTCCTCATCCGGATGGAACCTAAAGGAAGGTTGAGGTCGTCACAGATTACCAGCAGATTTTCCAGTGGCAATTTGAGTTTGTTTACCCAGTACCGTACTGCATTTCCGCTGAGGTTCATATAGGTAGAGGGCTTGAGCAGAATGAATTTCCGACCTTTGAATGAGATTTCGGTCACTGCGCCGTAGCGTTCGTCCTTAAAAACAGCATTGGATGCCTTTGCCCAGGCATCCAACACCATAAATCCCATATTGTGTCTGGTATTCGCGTATTCCGCTCCGATGTTTCCTAATCCGACAATCAGATAGTTCATACCAGAATATATGTTCAAAATTATTCTGCGTCAGCTGCAGCTGCCATATTTCGAGTCGCTTTTACACCGCAGATGATGGTATCCTTTGAAGTGAGGATATTGATGTTCTCGTAGCTGAGGGAACCTGCGACAATTACCTGTGCGATACCCAGATTGGTGATATCAACATCAAGCTGGTCTGGAAGGTTCTTCATCAATGCGCTTACGCGGAGACTGCGCTGCCTCTGGAAGAATTTGCCACCGGCCTGAACACCTTTGGCATGACCTGTGATGTTGAGAGGAAGTTTGATGGCGATTGGCTGCTCCTCGTTCACCTGAAGGAAATCTGCATGGAGGCAAAGATCCTCAATTGGATGGAACTGGGTTTCGTGAAGGATAGCGGTATATTTCTGACCATTGTCCAAAACGAGGTCAATGATGTATGCTGATGGAGTATGAGTGAGACCCTTCAGATCTTTTGCAGATACGGTGAAGAGAACATTCTCCAAACCTTTGCCATAGAGGTTGCATGGTACGAGACCTTCTTTGCGGAAAGCTTTGATGGTAGCTTTGTTGCCAACTGTACGAACTTGGCCTTTCAATTCAAAATGATTCATTTCTTATGTTTTTTAAATGTGTTACTCAGTCTGCTTCTGCAGACCCCATTGCACCAAAAGAGTCGAACTCTTTTTCATGCGGGCGCAAATATAGCGAAATATCTTGAAAAGACCAAGAAGTGTTTCTGTTTTATGAAAATCAACTTACCGCACCAGTGAGGTCTGCCGGTTCCAGATGAGGGAACGGTAGTAGTCGTTCAGGACAGGATTTCCCTGACAAGGCAGATACATGCTCAGGCCACAGTTGACCCGAATCGGGAAACGTTGCAGGAACTGTTCTGTATGTGCTTCGTATTCAACACATTCGGAAATTGCCACATCCAGCCGGGCTGTCTCTTCTGCCGTGATTCCAGCATGGACGAGGATGTCTTTGAGGTCGTAGAACCAATGTTTGTTCAGTGTGAAGAATCCTTGGATCGCATAGGCGTCGAGCGCGGCGATCGGGCCCCTGTATTTCTCAAACAGTTCTGCGCAGATTGTCTGGAGCCGTTCCAGTTTGTCGCAGCGGATGAGGGAGATGGTCGCGGAACGTTCCATTTCTGAAGGCTTCTGGGCGTAGAAGTTGCAGTAGTCCCGGCAGATGCCCTTCAGATCCGGCTCCTTTTTCAGGAACAGATGCTCCAGCAGGGTGTTGTACTGGATACCGTCTGCCAGAATCTCTGTCTGGGAGGCGAGGAGGTAGTCGGTCTTTCCCTGAAGTTCGCTGGCAATCTCCACTCCACCACAGAGGCAGGCATCCGCGATGATATAGTCCAGATGCATCGGAATGGCTTCGGCAAATTTGCGGAGATCCATTTCGTAACTGGTCAGCCGGCCGTTCTTCCGGATATTCTCTTGTCCAAATGATTTGAGTAACGGAAAGTCGTCAGGTTTCTCTGGCCTGTACTGCAAAGGGGCGGAAAGTGAAAGACCTTCTGTCGGCGTATTGTTGTAATATCCAACAGGCAGCCAGCCCGTCGCATGTGACGAGAACAGCAATCCGTAGCTTGCGGCCGGGAAATGTTCATGTGCGAATTCAAGAGCCGTCCTGAAGGTGACGGAAGAGACTGCCGGGGTGCCTTCCGGAAAGATGAACAAGGTATCTCTTACTGGTTGTCCTGCCGCATTTTTGGAGAGTTGGAAGATGACAGGCGCATTCTTTTCGCCGTAGCGTTCATTCGTTCCTGCAAATTTCGAACAGACCAGTACAACATCCGCATTTCTGTTTTTGGGAGGCAGGTAGTAATGTTCCAATGTATCCAGATTGTTTCGGATATAATCTGAAAGGTTGTTGTGGGCGGCCATATAAAGTATCAGCACTTTTCTGCTTTCTTCGGAAGGAAGCCTGTCGGCCTCCACAATAGGGTCACTCCTCCAATTCGTCTGCCCCCGGCCGGTGAAATTATCTTTGGAACAGGAAGCGGAGAGGAAGATGAATGCCAACACACAGCTGGCGAATATTTTGTATCTTGCTGGCATCAATTTCTTTTTTCGTATTTCACTAAATGCAAATATAGTCATTGGCGATCATTTTTTCTTATATTTGTAAAAAGAAATTGCCTCTGCAAAGAGACGGCCTCCATTGAAAAAGAGATCATTAAAAAGAAAATAAGAATGAAAACACTTTCCAAAATGTTGTTGACCTTGGGAACTGTCGCCACATTCACTTCTTGTGCCGGTGACAAAAAAACAGAATCAGATTTCAAATATCTGGTGGACCAGTTCGCTGACTTGAAGATCATCCGTTACCAGATTCCTGGTTGGGATGAGCTTTCCTTGCAGCAGAAAGAATATGCCTACCATCTGGGTGAAGCCGCCAAATACGGCCGTGACATCACATGGGACCAGTATTGCAAAGGAAACCTTCCTTTGAGACATGTCCTTGAGAACATCCTCGAGAATTATCAGGGGGACAAGGGGGACGGAGAGTGGGAGAATTTCCTCGTCTATGCCAAAAGAGTGTTCTTCAGCAATGGTATCCACCATCATTATGCCGAAGACAAATTCTTCCCGACCTGCTCCAAAGAATATTTCCAGTCTTTGATGGAAGCAGTCGGAGACGGAGACAAATGTGCCGTCATCCTTCCTTATGTGTATGACCGCAACATCTATCCTCAGAGAAGGTCCACTTCCAGAGACGGAGACATCGTCGCTCTGTCCGCAGTCAATTTCTATGACGGCGTGACTCGTGAAGAAGCAGACCGCTACTACAAGTCCATCATGGATGTCAATGACCCGACTCCAATTTCATACGGCCTGAACTCCAAGCTGGTGAAGGGCACTGACGGCAAAATCCATGAAGATGTCTGGAAAATCGGCGGTACCTATGGATCTGCCCTGGAAAAGATTGCCGCAGAATTGAAGAAAGCCGCAGCCGTCGCTGAAAACGAGCATCAGAAGATCGCGCTGGAGAAACTTATCTCCTATTATGAGACCGGAGACCTGAACACTTGGGATGAATTCAACATCGAGTGGGTAAAAGATACGCTCGGTACCGTAGATTTCGTGAACGGCTTCATCGAAGATTACGATGACCCTCTCGGACGCAAGGCTACTTGGGAAGGCTATGTCAATATCAAGGATCAGGGGGCTTCCAGAAGGACCAAGATTTTGAGTGAGAACGCCCAGTGGTTCGAGCACAATTCTCCAGTGGATGACCGTTTCAAGAAAGAGACTGTGAAAGGCATTACTGCCAAAGTGGTGAATGGTGTCGTTCTGGCCGGTGCCTGCTATCCATCCACTCCAATCGGAATCAACCTGCCGAATGCGGACTGGATCCGCAAGGACCACGGTTCCAAATCTGTCACCATCGCCAACATCACTCACGCCTATGACTATGCGGCTCAGGAGTCTCCAAAGAGCACGCTGACCGAGTTCGCCTATTCTGAAGAAGAGGTGAAGCTGGCGAAAGAATATGGCGGCTATGCAGATGAAATCCATACTGACCTGCACGAATGTCTGGGACACGCTTCCGGTCAGCTGCTTCCTGGAGTTCCGTCCACTTCATTGGGCGAATATCAGTCCGCTCTGGAAGAAGCTCGTGCCGACCTTTTCGGCCTGTATTTCATCGCAGATCCGAAGATGCAGGAATTGGGAATCGTCAAGAGTGACAATACCTGGAAAGCACAGTATGCCAACTATATCAGAAATGGTCTGATGGTCCAGTTCTCCAGAGTGGAGCTGGGTCGTCCGAACACAGAGGCGCACATGCAGAACCGCAAGCTGATTGCTGAGTGGTGCTATGAGAAGGGAGCAGACAAGAAGGTCATCGAGAAGAAGGTCAAAGACGGCAAGACCTATTTCGTTGTCAATGACTTCAAAGCATTGAGAGGCCTGTTCGCTGAACTGCTCGCAGAAATCCAGCGCATCAAATCTGAAGGTGACTATGAGGCTGGCAAGGCATTGATTGAAAACTATGCTGTCCACATTGACCCTGAACTTCACAAGGAAGTGCTGGAGCGTTATGCGGCCCTGGATCTCAAGCCTTACGGCGGATTCATCAATCCGGACATCGTTCCCGTGGAGGAAAACGGCAAGATCGTTGACTACAAGCTCGACTACAAGGACAATTTCTTGCAGCAGCAGCTGGATTACGGTAAGAAATATAGGACACTTTAGTCCGAATTCCACTATATTTTGAAGGCTTGCACTGTTGGGTGCAAGCCTTTATTTTTTATATTTGCGTGTATGACAAATGAAAGACTCATAAAAGATTTCGGCTACTATCTCAAAGTGGAGCGGGCCATGTCACCCAATACGGTGGCCTCTTATGTGTCAGATGTCACCCAGTTCTTCTCCACCGCCGAATTGTCGGGAAAGACCGCCCAAGACATCTCTTCCGATCAGATCATCCGCTATTTGTCTTCTTTGACCGTCTCCAAGAGGACACAGGCGCGTTTCCTCAGTTCACTCAAGTCCTTCTTTGACTGGTGCGTGCTGGAAGGGGAAAGGAAAGACAGTCCCTGCGACAAGGTGGAGGCGCCCAAACTGGGACAATATCTGCCCGAGGTCCTGTCTGTAGAGGAAATGGATGCCATCATGGATTCGGTGGACACTTCCACCGTGATGGGCAAACGGGACCGTGCCATTCTGGAAGTGCTCTATGGCTGTGGCCTGCGAGTGTCCGAGGCGGTGAATCTCCGGATTCAGGACATTTTCCCGGAGGAACAGTTTTTGCGAGTAATCGGAAAAGGTGACAAACAGAGACTGGTCCCGATTGGGGAAATGGCTTTGGAACAAGTGAAGAACTATCTGGAAGAACGCCCGGAGGCGGCTCCCGGATACGATGACAGAGTCTTTCTCAACCGATTTGGAAAACCTCTCAGCAGGGTATCCATGTTCAATCTGGTCAAGAAACAGGCGATGCTCGCCGGTATCCGGAAAGAAATTTCCCCTCATACCTTCCGGCATTCTTTCGCCACGCATCTGATTGAAAATGGGGCTGATCTGCGTGTCGTCCAGGAGATGCTGGGACACGAAAGCATCTTGACGACGGAAATTTACACTCACATTGACACCCTGACCTGGCAGAAATCCATCCTGGACCATCATCCTCGTAAGGGCAAATGAGAAAGAGCCGTCGCATTTGGAAAGAAATGTCAAGAATTGCAGAATATGGAAAATGAAAAGGTAGGTAAATTCGATTTTACCGTTGAGAAGGAGCAGACAGATGGCTCTGCCCACATGGCGTTGCCTGCGATGGTCGCCAAAATGCTCGACGTCGCCTGTCGTCATGCCGAGGTGAGAGGCTTCGGGCTCAGTTCACTGACTGGAACAGACAGGAAGCCCGGGGACTATTCCAGGAAATACACTTGGGTCATGTCCCGTCTGGCTTATGAAATCTATGAGATGCCGGAAGAAGGACAGCATTTTTCTATCCTGTCTTGGGTGGAAAACATATATCACCAGTTCACCAACCGTTGTTTTGAAATTCAGAACGAGGAAGGGAAGGTCATCGGCTGTGCCCGTTCCATCTGGGCGATGATTGATATGGAAACCCGTAAATCGGTGGATCTGCACCTGCTCTATGGGGAGAATCTGCAGTACTATGCATCGGACCGTCCTTGCCCGATAGAAGGTCCAGCCCGGATCCGGATGACCCAGCCTGCTTTGGCGGCAGAAATGCCGGTCGTGGAGGAGGATATCGACTTCAACGGCCATGTCAACAGTGTCCGATACATCGGTCATGTGCTGGATGTCCTGAAAAAGAAGGCGCAGGAAGAGCAAGTGGAAAGACCTGCCGTAGCGGTCCAGCGTCTTGACATCGCTTATATGACAGAAGCGCTGATGGGGGACACTCTCCGGTATTTTGTCCAGAAGGACTCCGAAGATCTCTATTCCGTTGAAATCATGAACCAGGAAGACAAGGTGATCTGCAGGGTACTGCTCAAACTGTCTTGAATTATATTTTGAAACTAATTCCGATTACTATGGAAAATTACAAAACCATCCGATCTCTTGAAATCAATGAAGCCTTTGGCAATGCCGTCAACAATATAGTCAATTTCAAGGGCCGTGCCCGCCGTTCAGAGTTCTGGTGGGTCATGTTGTTCGTCTGCATCGCTTATGTCGTTCCTTTTACCTGGCCAGTGGCTTGGGTGCTTTCTTTCCTCAGCATTCCGCTGACTTTCCGTCGTCTGCACGATGCCGGCTATAGCGGCTGGTGGTGGGGGATTGGCATCATCCTGAATCTGGTTTGTCTCGGCCTGGTCATCTGGGGCGTTGTGAAACTGGTGCTGGTCAGTCCTGAATTGGATACGATGGATACGTCAGAAATCATCTACAGCCTGTTCTCGGTCATCTTGTCCTATATGGCGATTATCGGAATCAACATGCTGTACAAAATTCTTCTGATCTTCTTTCTCTGCTCAGACAGCAAGGCAGAGGCCAACAAATATGGTCCGTCTCCGAAATATGTCCCTGTGCATCCGGAAGAGGCGGCTTCTGACGGACAGACCGCTTCCTACGACCAGCAGGAAAGGTCAGAAACAGACGTGCTATAGCGGACAGGCGATTTCAGCCGTCTGGGCTCCTGTATAGTCAATCAGATCTTGCGGAGCTATCTTGATCTGCAGTCCACGGACTCCTGCGCTGACATAGATGTAGGGAAAATCCAGAGCAGTCGGATAGAGGAAGGTCGGAAAAGGCTTTTTCATGCCGATGGGGGAACAGCCTCCTCGGATGTATCCGGTGGTGGGCAGAAGCTCCTTCATCGGAATCAGGTCACATTTCTTGTTGCCTGAACATTTGGCGGCAGCCTTCAGGTCCACTTCCAGATTGCCTGGGATGACGCAGACGAAATGTCCGGTCTTGTCTCCTTTGAGCACCAGTGTCTTGAAGACCTGTGCAATGTCTTCTCCCAATTCTTCTGCCACATGATCGGCTGCCAGATGATTTTCATCTACAGCGTAGGGGATCAGTTCATATTTGATTTTTGCCTTGTCCAGCAACCTGGCGGCATTGGTCTTCTGTATTTTCTGTGCCATTTGTTTTCCGGATTACAATGATTTTCGAGAGAACAAATTTACAAAGAAATATCTGGATTCCCTCCAATAGCAAATAAATTGGAAGTTCAGATACTATAATTTTTTTTGCAAAAAAATGAGATTGGCACAGGACTTGCTATTTATGCAAATAAATAGTTTTTTCATAGGTTAAGTTTTAGGTTAGAATTAAAGAGGCACTCGATGTGATATCAAGTGCCTCTTTACATTTTTCTGACATCCAATTGCTTCATCATCACTTCCAGAGCGCATCCACTTCCCGGATATCAATGTCCAGAAGCTTCATCTGCCGGAACAGTTCCGGGAGCTGCTGCTCAAAGAAATGTTTCTTGCGGTCTGCAATGATCCGGTCACAAGCATCCGGGGCTACGAAATAGCCCAGTCCCCTCCGGGTGTAGATGATGCCGGCAGCAGAGAGGTAATCATATGTCTTGACTACCGTATTGGTATTGACCTCAATCATCACAGCGAACTCCCTTACACTAGGGATTCGGTCATCCGCCTTGTATTTCCCGAGGATGATCTCATCGCACAGGCGGTCCACCAGCTGCAGATAAATGGCTTTATCCTGTTTGAATTCTATCATATCACTTCCTTTGTATTCATAATCGTCTGTCTAAAGATAATATAGTCAGCGATCAGCAAAACGACAGCGGCCACCAACAAAAAGACAATCATCGATGTTTCAGGCAGCAGAATAGTCAAAGTTAAGATGGCTACAAAAGTAATGGTTACAAAAAACACGGTCTTGCCCTGTCCCCAAGTCGTGTTTGCGGCTGTGATGGCAAAAGCAGAACCGGCTGCCATAATCAAATAAAAGACAGCCAATCCAGGCTTCATATAAACCAGGCGGTATTCCTCCAGAATCCTGCTGACCGTAAGATCGTAAGACTGTATTCCGATCAGAAGCATGATTCCGTCAGCCACAAAGCTGAGCGCAAACCAGTAGAGCAGCATCACCAGGATGACAGCCCAAAGGCTGATCCATTTCTCCATAAGCGATCCGGGCAGAGAAAGTTTGCAGACCCCGTTCTTGCGTTTGAAAAAGCGCGCAAAGGATTCACAACACACTGTGAGAATACTCAAATTAAAGTAAATCATCACCTGGCCCTCTATTCCTTCCAACCAGTCTTCCGGACTGTCAATACTTATATTGGTCATTAACAGCAGCATGGCCATCAGAAAGAAAGGGGCAATCCAGTCCAAGACTGAAATCTCTTTCAGCTGCAATCTGCAAAGCGCAGCAAAATGATGTCTGTTGAAACCTTTCATATCTTTCAGAATTTTAAGAATCAATATGTCCTACTTTCGTATCCGTGGCCTTCAACTGGATCCGACGGAAGTTCTGGTAACTGTATATTGAACAAACTAATCCCAGTATGGGGAAATAAACTGTTGCATAGGGTTCCAGAACCGGTTTCCCGATGCCCGTGACCAACTTTACAATGCCTGGCAGGAACATGGCAAGGAAGAAGGAACTGATATAAGCGAAGCGATGACTTTTCGACCGGTGCAGAACGAGTCCCAAACCGAACATACCACAACAGGTCATCACGAAATAAGCCACTCCAAAACCGCTGATGACACCGTTCCATACTTCACTCGCCAATGAGAATGAATCCTTGTACCCGATCCAACCCGCCAGGATCATGACCGGCACGGAAATCAGCAGTGTAAGGAACACCACGGAAATGGTAAATACCAAGCAACTCAGCAGCAGAGCGATATATTTTTCGAGGTTGGATGCCGGCAAGATCATGTTCTGCTGTCCAAGGACTCCAGTAAAGACGACTGTCATTATCAATGGAACGGCAATACTGATCATGAAGGTAAAATGGAACACATCTTTCAGTAGGATCGGCCAAGGCTCATCCATATTGAAGAGCCAACTCATGAAACACACGCCCATCGCGCAAATCAAGGGGTAGGCAAAGAACGACTTCCCGAGGGTCTTGAATTGCATCTGCATCATCTTCCAGATGCGGGAGATACTTTTATTTTTCATGGATCTGTCCTCCTGTAACTGCTGTAAACAGCATTTCAATGTCAATTTCATTGTTCATTTCCTCCACGGTCCCATCCTTCTCCAGGATCACTTTGTAACCGCTGGCGCAAGGCTCTGCATAAAGTGCGTTCTCCTCCGTCAGTGCGGTCGTGAAGACATACCGGTCAAGGATCTCCTGAGCGGAGGCATTGAAAATCTCACCTTCATGATGGATGATCAGGTAATGGTCGAGCAGTTTCTCGACATCTGCCACCAGATGAGTGGAAATGATGACGTACTGGTCCTCCCTCGTATATTTTAGAAGCAGTTTCCTGAAGTTCTTTTTGGAAGGGATGTCCAGCCCGTTTGTCGGCTCGTCCAGGAGCAGAATCTCTGTTCCTGCTGCCAACGCGAAACTGATGAAGGCCTTCTTCTGGTTGCCCTCAGAAAGTTTCATGAGGTTTTGATTGCGGTCCAGTCCGAAAGTGTCCAGGCAATCGTTCCAGATGTCCGCATTGAAATTTTCATAGAACGGAGCCAGATCCCTCGCATATTCTCCTACTTTGAAACTGAGGAGTCCCGTCTGTGAAGGCATGTAATAGAGACGAGCCAATGTATCTGATGCACGCTCCTTGACTTCTTTTCCATCAATGAGCAATTTTCCGTGAGACGGAAACAGCAAGCCTGACATCAGGTTCAGCAAGGTGGTCTTGCCGACACCATTGACACCCAGCAGGCCATAGATGCCAGGCTGAGCCAGTTCAAGTGTGACGCCTTTGAAAATTTCGTTCTTTCCTCCCTGTTTCTTCTTGTCACTCGAATACGAGAAATGAAGTTGTTGAAATGCTATCATGATTTTACTGTTATGATCTTAGTTTGTAATAGTGTACCCCCTCAATGGTACACCAAAGGTAAGACAAAAATTCTGATAACCAAAATTTAAGGCGATAAATTTCAGCGGAAGCTTTCTCCTTTCTCATATATGCCTTTGTCGTTCTGGAGATAAACCTCTTCAAAAGATATAAGTTGAGCGTAAAGCGTTGTGGATAAACACCATAGCAAAATATCTCCAACGGAACAATTCTTTCTATAAAGCATTTGAGACCTAAAACCACAAGGTCTCACTTTTTTTAATTAACTTTAACATGCCTCATCAAATGGGGCACTCCGATTATACCTTAGCAAACGAATTAAGAGTTTATTGGCACACTTCATAAACTTTGATTCTGCGAAAGTATAAAACATAACCCACGTATATTTTTCAATAACAATCAATATGCCTGATAACATGAAATCGATAAAGCAAGAAGAAGAACTGTTTTGCGAATGAGCCAAATCAAAAGGACAGACTCCTGATGAATTTGAGTCTAATGGTAGTTTTTTGTTTAAGGGGGAATTCTTTTTGACTGCCCCGAACGAGGAAGGTAAATATTCCTGGTACAGACACTCCGCTGATGAAGAGGAACGCTGGTGTAATTCTGCCAAAAGACTGATGATCCTGACGAAAGATCTTCCTGAAGCAGAATGGTGGGATATCAGAGCAGAAAGTGGTGGCAGGAAACATTTGCTTGACACCAATATTCCAGCAGATGAGGATCTGGTCTACAGCGGCAAACATATATATCGTATGTTTCTAATGAGGCCTTACAGGCTTCCATTAATAAAAATCCGGAATTGCTATCTAGGCAGATAGCCTTGTATCAAGCTAATATCATTCTTTGTTGTGGATATACTGAAAGGGATGGAAACATAATCAAGAATTTTGTAGAGAATAATGTTCTAAAAGATCTTAAAGAGTTAGATGGGACGAGTGGATGGATTTATTGCTCTGAGGATAAAAATGTTATTGTCATCGATTCTTGCCATCCATCCATCATGTGGTCTGCGCAAGCATTCCATGATGGTCTTGTCGGTAATTTTTGTGCCGCCGTTAAAAAAACAACATCAAGTTTACTCCATTGAAATATTAAAAATGGATTAGACACGAAAATACATTTGGAGCATTTAGAAACTTAGAGACTATGGAAAATTTTCTCTCAGACAACTGAAGTTCCACAATCTATCAGGAGGCGCAGCGAGAAAGAGATGTAAAAGCACGGATGCTAAAAATAAGACAGTAAAATGTATGGCCATGATGCCTAATGTTTCGAATCCTGGTTCGGCAGGCATAATAATGAGTAATACAATTGCTTATGATTGTAATGATGTTGCATTTATGCAGGCAGAAACATATAATGAAATTTTGGATTGAAGACTGTATAAAAAATACGCACAAACTCTAAAAAGTTGTGCGTAAAATTTTTAAGTTATTGATTGTCAATGTTTTTAGTGGAGATGGGCGGACTCGAACCGCCGTCCAAACAACGCACCAAATAGCTTTCTACACGTTTATCTTTCCTTTGGTTTTCGATTCAGGTCTGCCGGAGAGCGGGCTGACC